>Ga0209232_1000045_pt1 | contig 72663 bp, 60 predicted proteins | sample ETNvirenome_2_60_FD_184066 | JGI IMG/M metagenome (GOLD analysis project Ga0209232, IMG submission 184066) | Marine viral communities from the Pacific Ocean - ETNP_2_60 (SPAdes) (version 2) | ecosystem: Environmental > Aquatic > Marine > Oceanic | place: Pacific Ocean | collected 2013-06-22 | reverse complement strand
CATCTCAACAAGAATGCCTGAGTCAATCTTTCCACTAGCAGAGTATCGCTGACACTCATTTAGAATACGTCGCCAATCAGGAAAGTGTTTTTGTATAATTTCAATCAGGACTTTATCATCTGACTCAACTTGTTCTTTCTGTAGGATAGTACGAAGATGTCCATAGAAACTTGCAGCAAGTTGAGTCTTCATCTTACCTTTGATATTGAACTCTACAACTGCACATCGGGAGTGGAGAGGTTCAATAATTTTATTTTTATAGTTACAGGTAAAAATAAATCGGCAGTTATTATAAAATGCTTCGATATTAGCACGTAAGAGAAGTTGTACATCATTCCCTGTGTTATCTGCTTCATCAATAATGATGACTTTATGTTTTGCATCAGAAGAAAGTGATACGGTTGCTGCAAAGTTCTTTGCTTGGTTCCGTACCGTATCTAGAAATCTTCCCTCGTCAGATCCATTGATAACATAGTAATCTGCTCCAAGTTCTTCACATAGTGCTTTAGCGACTGTAGTTTTACCTACACCAGGAGGACCTGATAGTAAGAGGTTAGGAACCTCACCTTTCTCAAGAAAGTCTTTAAAGGTTGTCTTAATAGAAGTGGGTAAAATACAATCATCAATAGTTTTAGGTCGGTATTTTTCGACCCAAAGAAAATCAGACATAATAAAGTAATAGATTTAGTCGTTGTAGACTGAATCTGGTTCAAGTGCAATAAAATAATTAAGGTTTAGTTTTGTGTTACTAAAACTAGCAAGTTGTTTCTTAGAGATAACAACATCATAAGATTCTGGAATGATCTTGATATTCTCTCTTTTAAAATTAAATATAAATTCTTTATCTGTTCTTCCCACTTCAATTGAATAGTCATTAGAAGTTTGATTGTTCTTATCACGAGCAACAAGTTTGATAGAATTACGATCGCCAATAGCAGACATATCTGGAAGACCAAGAACATCAGCAGCACGAGTCAATTGACGTAGTTGTTCTTGTTCTAGTTGAAAACAAACATCCCTACTAGGTAACTCAATTGTTTTCTCTGGAAGTGAAGGAACTAAGGTATGATCGCAGAACCAATACTTAAACTTACTGCGTTCACGTTTGATAACAACATAGTGTTCATTAGTAAAATCAAGCAAAGGACCGTCCATCAGATCAATGGTATTCAGGAACTGTGGCAAATCATAAATTGCAAAGTCCCTTGGCATGTCCTCATCAATAACTGCTTCCGCAAGAATATTTTTCATGGGAGACATAGTTTTGATTGAAGTGCCCTCCTTAACTAGAATAGAACCGTTGATAGAAGAAAAGTTCTTGAGCAAAGAAGTTGTTTTTTCAGATAGTTTCATAGTAAAATGTTTTCTCAATTTCATGATCAGATTTAAGGCATAAGGTGATCAATATTACCACTCGTCATTGTAGGTTTCCCATAGTGGTTGTCGAAGTGTAATAATAACATAGCATAGTGAATGACTTTTAGCAAGTCCTTCTTATTTTTGCCATCTTTATTTCCATACCTACTAGCATACTTTAAAATGTTTGCTTGGCAAAAATTAGGTGCAAGATCTCTTGATGCCATGAGATCTATAGTTTGGACTTTACGAAACTCATGTTGAGTTCCTGTATAATGTCCATTGTAAGTAGAAGCAATGTATTCTTCTACGTCTTTGAGGATCTCTTCCTCATGATATTTAAATTGGTGATTAGTCACAATAGGGTATTCCTGATCAAGTGTTCCATTAAGAACGTCATATGCCAAACTCCACGCATTAACCATAGGTAAATAGAAAATCGTTAACAAGACTCTCTGCTTTGTCTTCTCCAAACTTACCCTTCAGATATCCTGATACTGGGTCAAGTTTAGTCATATAAGCATCGAAGTCTTTATAAACACTAGTGTCTTCACCAGTGGGTTTCTCTAATTCTACCATATCCCTGTACTTTGTCAAGTATTTGGTAAACATTTCCAAGTGGTCATCGACTTCATCCATAGTGCATTTGGCAATATAAACATTCTCAGAGAAGTGATTACCAGGTTCAAAGAAACGATAGTCTCCTTCACTCTTTGGTAGTCCATCAACTGAGAACAAATAGTTCTCTACTGGATGTTGAAAGTCAAATACTATAATGACTTTCTTTTGAAAGAATCCCATTAAGTCCATACCAAAACAGGGCAGGTTACTGCCCGTCTTTGGATATATGATGTTGTTGTAGATACAACTTTTATCATCCCCTATTTCAACTTCTCTTGCTTTGATAAAGTAAGGAGTTGTGTATGTCTTTGCTATTAGGGAAGTTCCTTTACTTTCCCAGTCTGCCCAAACATCCCCATCTGCACAATGCAGAGGGAACATTTTGTTTAGGGCATCCTTATAATTTTTCCACAGGTTCATCGTTTACTTCAGATTTAGAAATTTGGAACTCTACATCAACTTTATCATACAATTCTAAGAATGATTGTTTTGTTTCATCATCGAAACGATTGATGCAAACTTGAATTGCTTTTTCTTTGTTGGTAAAGATTTTGTAGGAATGGACAATGTGAACCAATCTACGAGTACTGATCACTTCATCTATACCACCATCATAGAAAGTTTTACGGATGATGTCTGCCCAATCTACAAGTCTCTTACAGAACTCAGGAGCATCTACATTTGCTTTAGCAGCAACACGTTGAAGTATCTTAGTTTCAGTAGAAACTGATGGATACTCTTGCTCAAAGGTAACAGCAAATCTCTCAAGGAATGCTTCGTTCAAGACATTAGTACCAATGAATCTACCATCATCAGAACCTTTACCTTTTGTGTTGGCAGTAGCAATGATGTTGAAACCAGAAGAAGGACTAATGAACTTACCAATCTTCTTTAAGAAGACTCCTTTTCCTTCGAGGATTGATTGAAGGCAAAGAATCTTGTTGGAAGCCAAGTCAACTTCGTCAAGCAATAGAACCGCACCGCGCTCCAAGGCTTCGATGACTGGACCATTATGCCAAACGGTTTCACCGTTAATAAGACGGAATCCGCCAATGAGGTCATCTTCATCGGTCTCAATAGTAATGTTTACACGTATTAACTCTCTATTTAGAGCAGCACATGCTTGTTCTACTGAGAACGTTTTACCGTTTCCTGACAGACCAGTGATGAATGTAGGATAGAATATTTTAGATTGAATGATCTTTTTGACATCTGTATAGTTGCCAAAAGGAACATAGTTAGGGTCTTTGTCAGGAACAAGGTTTCTCTGATCAACAGGATCAGCAGAAGGTGCTTCGTAAGTCTTCTCAAGTTTCTCTTGAAGAGTTAGATTCCATTTACCTTTACTAACTTTGTATTGTGCAATTTTGCGTGTGACAGTACCATAAGCAATATCGTTCATAGCACAGAATGCACGAACCTCTGGTGTTGTGAACTCAGTACCGAACTGTTTTTTTAATCCGTCAAATGCTTCTTGTTCTGTCATCTTTAATTCAAATGGGGCAGTCATGATAAAGTTGTTTGATTTATATTAATATTATAATACATCCTACCACCAATGCAATACAGAGTGGACACTTTATTATACTGTCACAGTAGCATACCTGACATTGAATTAGGTGGTTTCAAAGCATTCTCATCAGGACCACCAGTGTCTTGCATGTATGCATTATCTCCAAACATCAAAACATAGGAGTGTCTTTCATCTGTTGCATCATAATCAACATGTGGGGCATGGATCTGATCACTAAAATATATACTGATTGTTCCTGGTTCAGTTGATGCTTCAGCAACCTTTACTAAGGTATCATCTTCAACAAAGTTTCTAAATTTATTATCTGCTCTTCTTCTCCAATTAGGAACAGCACTTGCATATTCTTTTTCAGTCCAAGTATATTTTCCAGTTTTTTTATTGTAGTAGAAACAAGTTTTATTCTTAGGGTTATGTTCAGATAACCAACCATTACAAACTAAAACTCTACCACTACCTTCAAAACTATCACTATGTGGCCATGCTTGTGCTTTAGTTGCAGTAATAATTGAGTGATGATAATAATTAATATACGAAGAAACTGGAGTGTGCCACTTCTCTGTAGATAATGTATCTCTCACCTTTGCAACTAATGGATCAGGAACTGTACCCGTATAAAACGGATTAAGTTTACTCATAATATTTGGATATACAGGACAGGAGCGGACTACTTCTCTAAACTTATCAAAGTTTTTGTAGACATTACTAAGGATATAGTATCCAAATCCTGGTCCGTATTCATAATATTTTTTATCAATTTCTTCTATGGGATTTACAGCAGATGCTTCTACTAGTTCATCAACACTCCAGATAGTTGCCATAATGTTATATTATATCAATTTATTTATACCAGATCCAAGTATCGTTATATGTACTCATTCGAGACTTTATATTTTCACTTTCTCTAAACTTCATTACTGCTAATTCAACTAACTGTATAGTCCAATCATGACCTGCAAAAATTCCTCCATCTTTTACTTTCGGATACCAAACTTTTATATCATTTTTTGCTTGTTCAAATGAACAGTAACTATCAATAAAAATAAAGTCTAAAGATTTATCTTCTACTTTTTTTGCTGCTTCATTGCTATCCATTTCATAGAAAACAATTTTATCTTTATGACCAGAGAATTCCTGATTGTGATATGAAATTAATTTAATATATTCAATTTGTTTTTTATCTACTACAATTGGATTATAACTTTCGCTATCCTCTTTTAAATAATCAACATACGGAACATAAGAATCAACACCATAAAGTTTTGAAATGTTAGGGCAGTTTTGTAATAAAGTTAAAAAACTTTCCCCGACATGAACTCCTATCTCAGCACCAACTAAATTATCTCCGTGCAAATTTATACAATGAATGATACTTTTGACATCTGGGGTAGCATCCTTATAATCGTAAAATGGATCATCTGGACTAGCAAAAACGTGTCTTTGCATATACCCCTCATCACCTTCTTCATACCTCATATCCATATTTATGCCACCATTGAGATGAATTCTGAGAGAATCTTTTTGTTCATCTTCTTAGTTTTAAGTGACTTACCAAATGCTCTCTTGATCTGTGCCTTAGTAGCATCTTCTTTAACTTCAAACTCTGTATCATTATTTAGAGCACTTGATGCGATAGCAAACTGTTTGTTATAACCATATCCATCAAAAGCAACAGCACGACTCTTTCTCCACTCATTTAATATTTTCTCATATTCCTTACACTCTTGATCAAGTCCATCACGAAGGAAAGAACTAAAGTCACGAGTAGCACAAACACGAATACCAATCAAGTTTACTTCTGGGAATTGATCTTTAATATAACGGTTGAAACTCTTTGTATGATTTCCCCACCAGTCATTAAAGGTATAAGAATGTCCATTCTTACGATTACGAAGAATCACTCTTTGACCAATACCACGAGTACCCATATATGACTCATCTTCCCAAGGTCTCTTAACAACAGAATTCATTTTACTACATTGTGCTTCTCCATCAGTAAGAACAATACAATGAACTTTCTGAAGTTTGTTTTCCTGTTTGAACTGAGGAATAATTGCATCAAGAGATGTTAGTGCTTCATTCAAAGGAGTTCCTGATAACCCAAGAGCATAAGGATAACTGTAGTGTACATCATAGAAACTATGAGAGAATCCATGTGCAATACGGAAAATTAATTTCATCTGTTCATTAAGTTCAGGAGTTCTTACTTTACTAGTGAACAAGTTAAGCATACTAAACTCTTCAGGAATATTGAATTGATTTGGTTTTATCTCATCAACAGGAGTCATACTCTTGACTTCATCCATAGTACGAGTTCTGATTTTGTATTCATTAGTAAAGGCATAAACCTCAAAAGGAATTTGACATTTTTTACAGAACCACAGTAGATTGTACATCTGTTTCAAAGTTTCCAACAACTGATGTTGCATAGAACCAGACCAATCAAGTACAAATATCAATCCATGATTCTTACCATCTGGAACTACTGTGACTTTTTTGAAGACGTCTTCATTATATTTGTAAGTGTGTAATAAAGTTGTATCGAGAATACCAGTCCGACTAGTAGTAGCACGGGCATATGCGTCAGCAGATTTTTTACACTCGAATTCTTTGACAAGATAGTTTACCTCCTTTTGTGCAGACTTTTTAAACTTTGCAAAACTTTCATCAACAGTTGCAAAGAGTTTAGTTGAATCGTATTTAGGGTTAGACTCTTCAATACGTCTCTTTTCTTCTGTCCAGTATTCAGTTATTGTCTTGTAAATCTCAGAGTTAGAAATTACAAGATTATCAAGATTGATTTTAGGTAACTCCATATAGATAGGAGATCCTTTACTGTTTTCGTTGTTAAGGTCTGAGACGTTCTTAGTAAAGATATCATCAGTTTTTACTTGTTCATCACCATGGGAACCACCAGTCCTCTCAGTTTTGGTTACTTCAGACTTTTCATCATCCTGATCATCTTTCTTTACTTCAACTTCTGCAGTTGAGTTAGGTTCTTCATCAGATGTAGGTTCTTCGTCAGATGATTCTGTAGGAGTATTTCCTCCTTCAAACTCTTCAGATCTATCAGGAGTAGGTAAATCTTTTAATGACTCTTGCTTTCTTTCATTTTCTTCTTTTACATACTTGAAGATTTCATCAGCAATTTTAAGTGCTTCATCAAAAGTTTCTGCATCACCTACTTTCTTAACGAATGGTTTTTCTGCTTCATTGAAAGGAAGAGTAACAAAGTTACCAACTTTGAAATATAAATTGATACGGTCAATAAAACTGTAAGAACTTAAGTCATCTTCAGCAAGTTCAAAGAAGTCTTGCCTATGAAGTGATTTGTAACCATTGAAGAATGTTTTAGTAAGACCTGCATATCTTCTCTTCATCAACTTCTCAACACGGGCATCCTCAGTGATGTTTACATAGGACTGTGGAAGATGTGGATAGGTTACCTTCCATTCCTGTTGTGGAGTGTATAGAGCATGTCCAACCTCATGAGATACTAGAAGATCATACACGATGTCTTCTGCCTTTTCCCAGAGGGGTAGAATAAGAGTACGAGTTTCAACATTGAATGAAGCAGTCGCTACTTCACGGTTTTCTACAATAAGGTTTTCTGTGGCAAGGAGTCTAGCAAGATGTCCCTTAACTTCATTAAATGCGTACATAGTGTTCGTTTCGTATATACCTATAATAACGAGAAAACCGCCCCTTGGGACGGTTGAGTAGACACTTTATTAACTGTCCACGTCGCTTCCTTGCTTGACGCAATGCCTGTGGTTTTAGGTGTCGTTTCTTTTCTTTTTTGGAGTGGTGTTGCCAGTTTGGAAGTTTCATTATAGTAGGTGACTAAATCCCTTGATCTTTTCAAATTTAATTGTTGCTGAAAATTTGTCAAGTAGTTCAGTTTTGTGTGAGATGATGAAAATGTTTGCTCCTTTAAGAACATATCTAATAATTTTCATAAACTCATCTGTACCGAAAGTATCCAGTGAACTGTCAAACACCTCGTCCATGATTAGTAGATTTGTGTTAGTTGAGTTTTTAAATCGTGCTACCTCCCTCCATGTAAAAAGTAGTGCTAAATCGATTCGCATTTTCTCACCTTCAGAAAATGAAGCGTATGAAAAGTCCTCATGGATAGGAGACTTTACGCTTTCGTTAAATTCCTCGTCAAGGGTGAAATTGATGTAAAAGTCCATCATCTGTAGATACCTATTGATCTGCTGATTAATAAGTGGCAGATACTTTTTGATGATCTTTGTTTTTACACCACCATCCTTAAGGAGGGAATACACAAAATCATAATCACGTTCTTTAATTTTTTGTTCAGTTATTTTATTGTAAGAAGATTCTAGGTCTTGTTTAAAAGTTTCTAATTTCTCATGTTCAGAATTTTTGTTCTGTAAGTTACTGGTAATAGTTTGAATTTCGTTTCCCAGATTCTTGGATTGTTTATGAATCCCAGATATTCTGATATTATTGTTAGAAATTTCATGTGTGAGTCTAGTTACCTCTTTAGATAGTTTATTGAAAAGATGCTCTCTAGTCTCTTCGGTTTTTATGGTTTCCAGTAGATCATCAAGACCACTGGACAACTCATCTAGTTTAGATTGAGCATCAACAACTTTATTTAACCTAAACTCTTCTTCTATGTGCTGAGTACATGTTGGGCAAACCGTATTTTCTTTAAAGAACTTGAGATCAGAAGTTGCGGTTGATACTTTATTAGATACCCGACCTTTCAAAGTACCTAGCTTCTTGAGGTTTACTGTTGCATTTGATACATCAGTCATTTTGTTAGAAATTGTTAACAATTCTTTATTTTTAACCTCGTTGCTTTCTAACAACTCCTCATTCTCAACCACTAATTCATTAAGAGTATTCTTCTTTTTCTTAATTCTTTCTTGTCCCTGTCCCTCAAGTTCCTTGATAAAGTTTTTCTGCATAGAAATTTTATCAGAAAGATTTTCTTTCTTAAGGTCAAGGACTTTAACATTATCTCTAATACCTCTAAGTTTATTTTTAACCACTTCATTCATTGAAGAAAATATTTTAATGTCAAGGATATCTTCAATGACTTCTCTACGTCCTGGTGCAGATAACTGCATAAAGGGAACGAAAGAACTACTACCTAGAATGACTATCTGAGTAAAAGACTTAAAGTTAAGTTTTAAAATATTTTGTTCCAGATACTTTTGTTGATCTACTGCGTTTGCAAGTTGATCTAAACATTTACCGTTTTGGTGTATCTCAAAGACAGATGGTTTAATTCCCCTTCTGACAAGATACTGTCTACTTCCAATAGAAAACTCAACCTCAACCATACAATCTTTTTCATTGATGGTATTAATTAATTGAGATTTATAGATCTTTCTGAATGGTTTATTAAACAAACCGAAACAAAGTGCATCCAAAACAGTGGACTTACCTGCACCATTTGTGCCAATAATTAAGGTAGTATCGCTTTTTTGAAAATTTATTTCAGTAAATTGATTTCCAGTAGAGAGAAAGTTTTTCCATTTAATTGTCTGAAACGAGATCATAATGAGAGGGAAGGATCACAATATCATTGGGTGATATAATTGCGTACTTGTAACCGTGATGCTTACAAGCTTTTATGGCGGGTTCTTTATCTATTTCAACTGCTTCTACTTCAGTATCTGCAAACTCATTTAACATTATAGCATATCTTTCTGCGTCGTCAACCTCTTCAAAAAGAAATAATATTTTCTCTCCTTTTTTGTCGAAGACACAATAAGCGCCATCATTGACGTTTTGTTCTTGATTGATGAGAAGGAACATTTACGCTATTTCGCATGCTTCATTATATATCTCATTAATAAGTTTCTTCAAGTTAGACTTATCTAAATCACCTTCAGACTCTTCAATATACTTGCTCAGGATAGAAATAGTATTCTCAGATTCTTCAATCTGGATATCACCTGCATCTATCATCTCAAAGTTTTCAACAACCTTAAGGTCATAAACATTTACTGAGAGGAGTTTGTCAATGAACTTCTCAAAATCCTTTTCACTACTTTTCTTTCTAACAATAACTTTAACAATTTTATTTTTATAGTTACTAAAGTTAAAAGTTTGTCTAGGGGTATCTTCGTAATAGATGTGCTTATACATCGAAAAGGGATTATTGATAGCAGTGGTTTCTAGGGTATCCAGATCAAGGATATGGAAACCACGATTATCATTTACATCATTCCAATAGATCTCGTAAGGGTTGCCTAGGTAGTAGACAGTTCCATTATTTGATCTTGTATGAAAATGTCCAGAGTATACCTTATCAAACTTGTTAAGGAGGTTAACGTCCATACTACCATGCTCCATAACAACATGATGGTTAACTTTAAATCCTTTGAGTTCAAGGTGTCCCATTGCAAGTTTAGATGATGACTTTTTGATACATTCAAAACTTTCTTTTTCGTTTTCTTTATTAACCCAAGGTAAAAATAAAATATCACGACCACCAATACTTACTTCTTGGGGATCTGGATAAATTTTTATATTGTCATACTCTCTTAAAAATAATCCAACACTTGTTAAATTATTTGTATTTTTGTAATAAGCGGTATGGTTACCAACGATCGTATGTACTTCAATTCCCATCTCAGCAAGACGATCATAATAGTTTTTCTTTGCCCAATCAAGTGCCCAGAAATCAATGCCACGGCGATTGTCAAATGTATCACCCATGTCAATGACTGTTGTGATCTTGCGTTTTTCTAGTTCTGGAAAGAAAACCTCATTATAAAAATCTAAAAAATAATTATGGAAAGTTTGAGAATTCTTACGAGCACCAAAGTGTTGGTCAGTAATTACTGCTACATTCATTTTAAATAATCCTCAATACTGTTTTGACTTCCCCAAAATGATTCTACACTTTGTAAATCAGGATCAGCAAGTTTCCAAGGATCAAAAATACTTGCAGTTGGAGTGTCTAAACCATGAGACAATTGTACCAAATCAAGTATCTCAAAGCAACCTAATGTAACTCTTTCTACATCTTTGGGATCTTCTTTGTAGATATCCCAAATATCACTCTCAGAACATTTTTCTTTTTCTAAAAACTTCTTTGCTCTCTCTGAAACATCATCCCAAAATGGACTATCAAAAGAAGATCCCATTTGATAATGGTATGCTAAACCTTCAATCCATTCTTTTTCACTACTAATAATAGCAGTATTCACATCTTGTTTAGATGCATCATCATTTACATAGTCAACCAAAACTTTAGAAATTTGATGTGTATGAAGACCAGAGAGACTTTGTAGAGGTTCCATGAATCCTGCAGCATTTCCATTTCTAGCATAAACACCGTTATCATCAATTAAAAAAGATGCAAACTGAGGTTTCCAAGTAACGTATTTTGCTGTAGATACATCTTCATCTGGAAGCATTTTTTGTAATCCTTCTCTTGCTTCTTCTTCTGTAGTAAATTTACTACTAAAAGTATATCCCCAAGTTTGACGATCTTTCAAAGGAATACCAAACATCCAACCATTTTCATGAGCAAAGTGAACAGTATGATTCCAATTGCCAGCAGACATTCTCCTGTAGATGACTGCTGAATCGACAGTAGGTAATTCAGATTCTATATACTCATCTTTGTATAACAAAGGTTCATTTCCACTACAATCAACAACAAAATTATAATTACGTCCGTTGACAACACATCCGCTAGGCAAAGATTCGATAGTGTCTACTTTTTCAGGAACAACTTTAATGTTAGTTCCTTCAATTTTTTCTATATGTTTTAATGTAAAAGTACTTAAGGCACTTGTATCCATATGAATACCATATTGACCTACCCCAAAGTCATGTTCAAATCTTTTATTTTTCTTTCCCCAATTAAAAAACCTGACTCCATACTTAAGACTACCTTTTAATTCATTAAAAAGCATATCAGTACTAAATTTAGATCTTCTTAAAATCTGAGGAATGTGAGGTGTAGTTGCTTCTCCAATTCCAAAGATGGGAGTTTCTGGATCATAAATCCAATCAAGTTCAAAATATTGAAAATTTAATTCTTGAGAGAACTGAAGAGTCTGAATACAACCTGCTGTCCCTGTTCCAATTACAGCAATTTTAATCTTCTTAAATTCAGTATTCATTTTTTCAATCTATACTGCACATTATCTTTAATTGAATTATAATCACTTTTACTATTACTCAAAACATTATCATCAACCTTGAAAACTTGGTCATAACCAGTCTTCTCTAAAATTTTATTCTTAATCTCCATCTGCTTTTTCTCTTTTTGAATACGTCTCAGAAAAGCGTAATGGATGATCTGAGTAAAATAAGCAAATGGGTTCCTTGACTTTTCAGGATCAAAGTTATTGATGTACTGAACACAGTTCTCTATACCATCAGAAATCATATCTTCACGGAACATATAATTAACAAAGTTTGGTTTATATGACAAGTGTGTTGCTATCTTCAAGAAGCACTCACCAAGATAGTTCGTGATACGAGGTTTTTGTTTCTCGTTCTCTAGTGCTTCTTTTACTTTGCTTTTGTAAACAATAAGTGCTTCTAAGAGTTGCTTATTATTAACATAATGTTCAGATCTGGCTTTGGGCATTATTTACCTTTATCATGGTTTTATTATAACACTTTAAGCAGAGCTTGACAAGTGTTCTTAATGTATGTACAATAACCTTGTGGAGGTTCAGAGGGATATATTAAGTATCTAATTTAAGTCTTAAGCATTTCTCTAGGGTCTTTCTTGCATCTTCTACTGTGCCAAGAGAACCCATTGTCCTATTGAGTTTAACTCCTCTCGTTTTACTCTTAGGGTTGTTAGGGAGGTTGACATCCTGAAAACCCGCCTTGACGTATTCTTTGTAGCACTGTACATAATAATTGTTTTCAGGTAATTCAGTCATAGTAATTACATCACTAAGTTTTATGAACAGTGTTTCTTCAAGACAAACCTTTATCCAAGGTTCAAATTTTAAGACATTATGATTTGATCTGCTAGTAATTTCAATTGTTACAGGAGAACCCAAACATATAATCGGGTCTTCATTCTCATCATCAGAAAAGATATGAGAGATAATTTCCTCGCCAGTCTTCAGTTTTATAAGTGCGTAATAAGTGTCATCCATTATTTTTTAAAGTAACGTTTACTATATCATAGTTAAAATTCTCTTCTGAGTAAATCTTAACTCTTTCAATCATATGATTGAGTGTATAATTTTTTCTTGTTTTGTAACTGATGTCATCTGCAATGTCGTATAGGGTTGCCATAGATTTATTTTTTCCCCTCCTAAGTACTCGTCCAATGCTTTGAAGGTTACGAATCCTAGATTTAGAAGGAGAAGCAAAGATAACATTGTGCAGTTTTTTAATGTTTATACCAGTTGAAAATGTACCGTAAGAAGCAACTATGATTGCATTATCTTCCTTTTCAGCAATTGCTCTTACTTCCTCACGAGATTCTACATTTACACCGCCGTAGATGAAGAAGACTTTTTTATTACTCGTACTACTATTTATTAATTCAAAAAGAGGCATACCATGATCTTCCACTCTATTGAAAAGAACTAGAGTATTACCTTTTAGATCTAATGTCAGGTTTTTAATGAAGTTGTTTCTTTGCTCGTGTTTTATAATATACTGTATTTCATCTTCAAATACCTCAAACTTTTTAGGAGGATGCTTGAGTAGAATAATTTTAATATCTAAGTTGGCAAGATAACCTTTCTCCATCAATTCGTCAGTACGAATAATTTTATAAGAAGGTCCGAAAAGACCCTCTAACACCCACTTATGAGTCTGTGTACCATCAAGAGTTCCTGTAAAACCATAACGATACTTGGCATTTCCAAGTTTTGTCATTATAGATATCAGTGATTTACTTTTAAACTGGTGTGCTTCATCACCTATCACTACAGAAAATCTTTCAAAATATTTACGAGGTAACTTGTAAATTGATTGCCAAGTGGTTATAATAACCTGAGAGTCTGTTTCTCTTTCTTTTCCTGCATATATCTTGTGACAATATGAACCAACATCCCAACCATAGTCCGCAAAGTCTTTATACATTTGTTCTACAAGGGAAGTCGTGGGAACAACAATCAGAGTATTTTGCTTTTTTTCAACAAAATATCTCACAATCCCGTATATCATCAGCGACTTTCCTGAAGCAGTTGGAGCTATCAATAGTTTACGATTATTTTTTAAGGCATCATATATGCCATCAATCTGATAGTCTCTAGGTTTATATTTTGATATTGATGTTACGTAATCCTTGACACCCTCATATGAGATATTCTCATTGACTTCAAAGGGAGTACCATAGTATTTGTTATTTAAAAATTCATATTCGTATTCATAATTCTTACAAAAACTTACCAGTTTATCAAGCAACCCAACGTAAATTTGATTTTTTCTAGAATCAAACAATCTAATCTTTCCGTCCCAGTACTTACTTCTATACTGAGGCATGAACTTTGCGCCAGGAACCTCAAAAGTAAAATGATCTGACAGTTCATGACAGACGTGTGGTTCGGCAAGTATCTCTAAAAATACTTCGTTCTTCTTTTTAATAACCAAGTTTGACATAATCCACATGTCATCTATGGTTATTTAGATGGGTCTTATATGCCTAATATCTTACGTTGTCTTTCAAAATACCCATGAAGAATCCATGAACTACTATTCATTTTATCTTCACCACCAATACCAAATTCAAATTGTACTCGTGGATCTCCACCATACTTATCAGTTTCTGGTGTATTAAATTTACCTCTATCACCACCATTACAAAAAATAACGGTATCAGCAATATCCAAACACTTTTCAATTGCACCACAGGCACTGTCATCTGCATCTTCCCAAGATATGACAGCATCAACCATATTTAAATTCCTAACAATCTCTGCTCTCTCAGTCCAACATTGAAAATACTGTCCTTTCTTTCTCTTCAACCAAGGATCTCCATTCAAACCAACCACGAGATAGTTTGAAAGATCCTTTGCTCTCTCAAAATATCTTATATGTCCACTGTGGATAGGATCAAACCCACCCGTAACCAAACTCAATTTTTCAAAAAACATTAGCAATAATCCAATCTTCAAGATCTACTTGTGGTTTCCAACCAAAGGTTTTTCTTACCTTATCAGTATTTGCTTGGGTAACTCTACACTCACCAGGTCGACCTGGAAGAGTAACCTGATTATCAGAAATCATATTAGCAATCTGATTGATTGAATAGTTTATACCACAACCAATATTATATATCTGACCATAAGCATCCTCATCAGGATTTGATATTGCTGCCATTATATTTGCATTACAAACATCACTGACATGTACAAAGTCCCTACGTTGTTCTCCATCACCACAAATAGTAAGTGGTTCACCTGCTGCAAGTTGTCTTAAAAATATACCAACCACTGGTACATACTGTCCTCTTAATGGTTGTCTCTCACCATATACATTAAAGTATCTGAAGATGACAGTAGGAAGATCAAAGAGTTCAGTATACATCTTACATAGATTTTCTCCTGCAACTTTAGAGACTGAGTATGGATTCAAACAGTCATTAGGTTGTGTTTCTACATTAGGTGATTCATTGGCAAGACCATATGCAGAAGACGTAGAAGAATACATTACTTTTTTAACACCTGCTTCACGAGCACACTGAAGAACAGTTGCTGTACCGAGAGCATTGATTCTAACTGCATTAAGGGGATTTTCAACAGCGGGTTGAATACGTGCTTCTGCTGCAATATGAAACACATAATCTACATCATGATAAAAAATTCTAGTGCGTTGATAACTACAAATATCTTGTTTCACATAATATGCTTTGTCATTATAGTAAAACTGATCATGAGCATCAGAATATTCATTATCAATAACAATAACTTTATGTCCCATTTCAAGGAGTTTATCCACTAGATTAGATCCTATAAATCCTGCACCACCAGTGACTAAACTTGTTGCCATTAGAATCCTCCTTGGAACTTGTGCCACTCAATAGAATTATTGATATGATAACTTCTATTATGGATACATTTGATAATATCCTCAAGGTATTTAATGATCATTTCATAGAGAGATATTTTCTGTTGTGCAAGAGCAACTTTATCATCTGCCCTCATATATCTGTCCATTGCTTCTTTATCTCTAACTTTATACGGGAAAGGTTCTTTCTCATAGATCTCTGGATCTGCCTTTCCTGAGTAATAAACATGACGTTCTAAGTAAACATTATCATACTTAGTCTTTGCCTGAATTTTTAGTTGCACAAATTGATTGTGAAGTTGATGATACTTCGCATGTAAAGAAGGAATATTTTGAGATTCTGTATGTAAATTATCTGGATCGATACGAGAGTCTTTCTCCCACATCTTTTCAATGTCACTTAGATTCATAAAGGAGTTCTACCGTCCGCTGCGAATATATTGTAAATAGTATACTTGAAAGATGCTGTTGCTGTAAAGTAGTTTGTTTCAGTTTCATCAGCTAAGAACTCAAGAGGAGTTAGTGATATTGGGAATAGTTCCCTAAATTTAACCTGTGTCTGAGTTTGGAAACTACTATTAAGAATAAGTAAAGTTCCTTCACTAAATTGATTTTTCATATCACCAGCAATTTGATCAGTAAATTGTTGTACTGATTCTGGATATGTTAATCCAACTAACCAATTATGAATACTCATATAATTTTCCATATTCTCATCCACAATGAATGTTAATTGGAAATCATCATATACTAGTTTATCACCAGGAACATTAACATCCTTAAGGTAGGATGGTTGGATAGCAGTACCTGCTTGGATACTTGGTATTGTTGCTCTATTTGCTAGGAAAGAAACTTTAGGATATTTTGTTAGTGCAAACTTGAACCCTACTGGGGACAAATAATTCCTATTCTGTATTTCTTTCGCGTAAAACCGATTCGTAGACATTTCGCCTTTTATTTTTATTTATCTGACAACATAAAAAAAGGGTGCCGTCGCACCCTAATTATAACATCTAGATGTATTATTGTCTACTAATTTAGAATGTGAACTTCACACCTGCTTTAGCACCCCAGTCGATATCGTCTTCTGCAGTTACACCTGAGATTTCACCGTAGAACTTATCATAAGAACCACCAAGGTATCCAATGAATTCTACATCACCGAACTCATCAGTAGTTTCTGTGTGAGTCACTGTAGGACCACCAGATACATACCAACCAATTCCACTAGGTGTTTCTCCTTCATATCCAACTACTGCTTCTAGTCCGCCAGATGTATAAGAACCATCAGGGTATGAACCAGTTGCTTCCAAATTGACGTATGGACCAGCAAAGGCTGCACCAGCGAATAGGAATGGAGATGCTGCTACTGCAGCGATTGTTGATTTGATCATTTGTTTTTTTCTTGTCTCGCAGATACTAAAAAACCTGCGGATGATGTCACCCCCGACAAGGGTGATTTTTCTACGCAGGGTTACGATCTTTCGAGTCCTCGTAATGTTATTTAGTATAGCACTATACTATAAGTGTGTCAAGTTCCACATATTTTCTGAGTTCGGTTCGGGTATCCTCCCAGTTTTTAACACAGTGCGGATAACCGCCCCATTCCCTTAGTGCCTCTGCTAAAGGATAATCGTTCTGTCCTTCCTTCATCATATCACCAAAGAAATGTATTTCATCAAAAGGACTAAAATATTTTAATATCTGGCTCTTATCATTATCTGATATATCTAATCCTGTTTGTCCACCTATCTGAATATTTAAATAAGGGAACTCATTTATAATTCTATCTGCAATACTAATTCTTTCATCAGTATTAATATCCCATTTTACATATTCTTTCCTATATTCCATACTATTATCACCCCTTCCAATAATACTAAAGTTTATTCCACCAGGTCTATGTTCAATATGATTACCTGTTTTATGTGGAAAGGTGCTGTAATCTAATTCATCACTAAGAAAATTAACTAAACTTCTTGGTGGTTGCCATTTTGATCTATAAACATTCTTATCTCTTACATATATGTCTGCTCCAGAACAATTAAAAACTCTAACAGCACGATTATAAACATCAAGTCCTACTTGCTCTACTGTTTTATCTCTATCACTTCCAGTGACTAAGTAGGTATCAAATTTACATTCAAACTTTATAAACTCTGCCATGAACCCCATGTCCATAGGTTTTCGACTTTCTGTTAAAGTCCCGTCTACATCAAAAATAAATTTCTTCATAGCATTAAAAAAGGGTGGTCATACCACCCTACGAAAACAAACCATAATAAAAAAGGAGGGAGGTTGGAATCCTGTATACCAACAAATAACGGGCATTACTACAGAAGTAAAAACGTTATTGCCTGAGACCCGATTGGTTGATCGGTTCTACTTTCGTAGCAGCACCACCTGTGTCTCATCACCTTAACTAGCGGTTGCCAGTAAGTTTATTCAGTCACTCCCATGTTGCGTCCAACTCTTTCATTATAACAGACCCATCACATTGTGTCAACCCTCTATCGTGATATCTTATGTGGAATGTTTCGATCATGACGAGAGACCCTACTATGATTAGGTTACAGATCGTCAGAGGATGAGTTAAGACTTTCATTGTCTTTTATTTCATTACATAAAAAAGGAGGTCTCTTGACCCCCTGTATTTATTGTAGAATTTCTCTACATATTCGTTTGCATTCGTTTTGTCTTGAATCGCATTCAACTAGACATTCATAGTAGTCATTGATCGTCTCGTCGTCTGATCTACTGTTGTGTTGCCACGAGTCTAATTCGCTGCGTGGTATTAGATTATGCATGAATTGTTTTGAATTAAACACATAACTATTTACTAAAAAATTTATACTTAGTCGGGTATTTCTTAATAAAAAGAAATGCCTACTCCCCCTTTCTAGGATTTCTTAGAAACCAAGATGGACCTTCCATCGTAAAATCTATATAAACAGTTTTTGCATAGTGAATTCCACGGTAACACAGAAAAGCAAAGACCTCATCTCTATCATGCTTCTCATCATCCCATTCTGGTTGAATTCCTTTACCTAATAAGTGTAACATTTGTCTTAGCCTCCTGTAACATTATTTAGTGTCAGGAGATCTTGACAAAAAAAGAGACCCCCTAAGGAGTCTCTTGGAAAAATATAAGCATCTCGCTTACATTAAGTTGTCAACACGTACACGTCTATAGTATCTGTTAACACCAGCGAAGATACGACCTGCACCAGCATTGTCGCCTTCAGCAAATGGGTTAGAAACCATACCGTAACGAGTCTTAAACCCGATTTTTGGTTGGAATGTGTTTTCTCCAACTGCTCTTACCATCTGTAATGGAACGTAAGGACAGTAGAATAATCCAGCATCATAAGGTGAAGTACCTTTGTAACCAACAACGTAGTACTGAGCGCCAGAAGCGTTCTGACCACCTGAGAATGGGTCGATGAATACTCTGTACTTACCATTGATTGTACCAGCAAATGTATTACCAGTGTCATCAACGTTAAGGTTAGCATTAAGTGCAGGTGTGTAATCTAATACACCAGCCATTGTTAATGCAGAAGCAACATCAGAAGAACATAGGATTATGTTACCCTTTCCTCTACGAGTTCTTTGTGCGATCGCGTTAGCGTCTCTCTCGATTTGGAAAAGTAAACCTTTGAACTTCTCAACTGACCATCTACCATTGGAGTCAACGTCTAAGTCAAACGCACCAGCGGTTGCAACGTTGTTCTGAGCACCTGCCTCAGCAGACTTATAGATGGTTCTGATAACTTCGCGGTTGATCTCAGCAAGAATCTCTGTTGAGAGAATATTTGCGAGTTCAGCCTCAGCATCTAAACCATGAATAGCGCGGAGATCCTGTGCTAGTTCCAAACTGTACTCTGCCTTTAGCGCTCTTGAACGTGCCTGAACAGCAACTTTCTCGATGCTGAATGACATTTCGCGGAAAGCGTTACCAGCATCACCAAGTGCTTCTGCCTCAGCAGTGCTCATTGCTTGACCTACGTTGTAGCTCTTGCCGTCAGCATTAAGAGTAAGAAGACCAGGATTAGCACCTTGTTGCTCGGTAGTACCGAAACCAACAGCAGCGCCACCATCAGTAGCACCAGTGTAGTCTGCACCAAGTGTTTGTCCCTTAGCGGTTGATAAACCAGAGAAGGTTGTATCTGGCTCGTTGAATAATGCTTCGCTACCTAGTGTACCGTCGTCATTAACGAACTTAGATCTCATTGCGAAGATAAGTCCTGTAGGACCGTTCATTGGTTGAACACCAGCAAGGTCATAAGCAACCAAGTTTGGCATTGATCTTCTGATCAATGAAATTAAAACTGGGTCGAAACCTGCGGTGGGTGAACCAGTAGAAGTAAGTGCACCACCTTTAAAGTCTGCACCACCTGAAAGAGCACCACCAAAACCAGAAGTAGGTGCTTCTTGTAGCAAGCCTGCTTCTTCTTTAAGTGCTTTTTCTTGGTTCTCTAGAATAGCAGCAGTAACTGCTCTTCTATGTGGGTCTGAGATTTTCTCAACGCCTTCAGCGTCGAGAAGAGGAGCCCACTTCTCCTCTAAGTAATTGGCATTGCCTAACATTTTAGAGAATGTGAGATGTTTGAGTTTGTATAATCATATAAAAATCACTTTCCAGAGTACTTACCTAGTGCTCTGATGTAAGCAGACATAGATGCGGTTTCCCCTTTATCCGATGAGGGTACCTCTGCCTGATCACTAATTTGAGTAGTTGTACCGTTAGAGAAATAAGATTCTTTAATAGTATTCAACTTCTCTGTAAATTGTTTTTCACTCTCAAACTCAACACCTTCTGCAAGAGAGGCGAGTTTATCTTTTTGAGACTCAGCTAAACCACGGGATATTTCACTTACGATCTCAGCCTTAGTAGACTCAGATAGTTTTGAGTGAAGTGTGACGTTAGCTTCAATCTGCTCGTTGAGTTTTGTTTCCATTTCATCTAACTTGACGCTTAAAGCCTCAAGTACATCATATTTATCTTCAGGGATGGATACATAATGATCTTCAAATAGACCTTTCATTCCTTTAAGGAATGATTCAGTCATTTCTGTTTTGAGTCCGTGCTCAACTGCAAGTTGATTAGAACTGAACCATTCATTGGCAACGTACTCAAGGTAGCTGTCAATTCTTTCTGTTAGTTCAGTCTTGAACTCAGTGACTTCTTCAGCAGCTGCATCTGCATACTGCTTTTCGATAGACTCTGCAAGTTCGTTAACTTTAGCACGAACAGCAGCTTCAAAAATTGTTGCTGCTTTACCTTTGAATTCCTCGGAGAGTTCTTCACCATTAAACATTGCATTAATGTCGTCGGTGACATCGATATTAATATCTCCAGTAGTTTCGATTTTTTCTTCTTCAACTACATCACCTTCAACTTCGGTCTCTTCAACCTTAGTCTTTGCTTTACCACTACCAGTGCTGTAACTGTCAGCGCCACCTTTACCAGGTGCATAATCAGGAGCTTTTGGCATAGAATCTGCCTTAGCACCTGGTTTTCCTGGTGGTTTTGCGACAACAGCAGATGGAGTCTTCAGTTTAGCTGAATCATCATCTGGTTTGTAATTTTCTGGGGATGGCCCGCCAAGATCTTCTACAGATGCCTGACCTGGGACATAATTGGGGGTCTTCTGCATAGGTTCTGCAGATTGTGCCCCTTTGGTTACTACGCTTTCTGCCATTTCTTTTAATTGGTTACCAACGGACATTGTTTACTCTCCGACAAAAACAAAATTGTTACAAAATTGTTTTAATCTATACTTATTTATAGAGTTTATAGATTTAAGAGAAAATTATTGAACATTGAGAGTTTCTGTTCTTCTAATTCTCGTTGGGTTACTGCATTCTCGATAGCAATTCTTGCCTTTTCAGCAGCTGCTTCGCGAATAGAACCACCTTCCCAAACCCACTCTTTTCCTTCCATTACTCCATTAACAAAAGCATCAGGAGCAGAAGGATCTGCTACTATATCAGCAGCAGTTGCAAGGATGAAGTCATCACCGACTACACTGCAACTTTCTTGCTTGACTAAAGAACCAATACCACGAGATGAAACACCTAGTTTTACTCCTTCATCTAAAAGAGAAGCTGCTATTTTTCCCATGGGAGTATCAAGTATTCTCGCCTTTCCAATATAGTTTGAACCCTCTTTTACAAGAGAGGTAATCTTATGAGAAACACGATCAAGGTTTACAACAGGACCATCAGGATGCCCTAATTCTCCAAGTGCACGACCTTTCGTTACAAAACCTTCGTTGTAACGTGATACTTCTTTATCAAGAACATTCATTGGATACATACGTCCATTGCGATTCTTGATTTCACCCTGTAGGAAAACACCTTCGATATGTAGTTTCTTTTTACCGTTAACTTCTTCAGTTACGACTTCTACATTTTCGATTTCTTCTCTAATTAGTTTCATGGTTCTTAGTTTGTAAATCCTACCTTTGCTGCTTTAATTGCAGAACCTGTAAAAATAACATCGGTAGATAGTTTTTCCAAAAATTCAGTCCTACCTGCTGACATAGTAAATTGATTTGTACTTGCTGCACCAACAGTGGCACTCACATTAACAACAACATCAGCACCAGTCTGGTTGTAAAGTCTTACACAAGTTGCTTTACTGATACTGCTTGCAGTACCTGCGGTTGTTGGCGATGCCTGTTCATTTGCAATTAGATTAACTCGTTGAGTCATTCTTTTTCCTCTTCATCGGTTACGGTTTCTTCAGTATCTGTTTCCGCACTTGCTTCGACATCTACTTGAGTTTCGGATTCATCGCCAACTTCAGTTTCTACCTCAGCACTTGCTTCACCCTCTTCCTCTTGCTCAGGTTGACCAAAAAAAGTATCGGCAACTTGAGGACGGAAAGCGTCAACTTTTTCAGCTGCTTTTGCGTACAAAAGCTCTTTGATCTTGTCAGCAACCTCTGTATTAGAAGTTCCGCCAGTCAACATATCAGTTAGTTCAGCAGTAGGTTTCATAGTTTGATTTTTTATATAAAAATTATAATCCTAATATTTATTTATATTTCCCCACCTTCGGGGTTAATTTCTTCCCCTCCACCTTCTATGGGATTACCCATTTCATCGACTGGAGCATTAGGATCAGGAAGAATTCCATTTTCAATTTCTTGATCAATCTGTTTATCAATCTCTCTAATTTCTTCATCAGTTTGATGAAGAACATGGCGTCTAACATATTCAACAGAATAGTACTTACCCAAATATGGTTCTACTTGAGATGCTAATGTTACTCTAGAAGTAATCATTTCATTCTCTTTTAGTTCAGAGAAATGATTATCTTTTAAGTAATCAAACTGGATATGCTCAGATAGAACCTCCCAGTCATCTGGAGTAACAATATTTTTTAGAATTAATTGTGTCTTTAAAAGATCAAGGAATACATTACTAAATCTCTTTCTCAAACGTCCAACAAATTTGTTGAATTTTAATTCGTCTCTTTGAATTTCAGAACTTCTACCAAGATTAAAACCATCACCACTTCCAGCAATTCTAGACTCAGGAACATTCAGTGCACGATATAGTTTCTTTTGGAAATATTCAATGTCAGCAAGTTCTCCAAGATTTTGACCACCAGGAAGTGTAGAGATTTCAGTTCCTCTACCACCTTCACGACGAGGTAACCAGAAATCTTCAAGCATACTCATGTGCTTACGATCATCACGAATCTCACCAGTGTTTGCATCGTAAACTAATTTGTTACGATAACGATTCATAACATCTCTGAGGTATTGCTCAGATTTTACTTTTGGAAGATTACCAACATCAATGTAGAAAATTCTTCTTTCGGGTGCTCTTGATAATCTGTAGATAACAAGTGCATCTTCGATCATGCGAAGTTGATTAAGACCCTTGATTGCTTTATGAAGATATGATAGTGTTAAATGTTTATTTCTATCTACTAATCCAGATGTGATATAGGTTACAGCATCGGGTGCAATTTTGACTGTTTTTTGTGCGTTTGAACTATATGCTTTCCTATCAGGACTAAATGCAAAAAATTCATCGATCTGAGGATCTTTTAAAGCTATTGTATTATTTCTACCAGGCACATAATTTTGTGCAATTTGCAACTCATTGCCCTTTTCTTTTTTAAGGACTCTCATATATTTCACTTTCATGGCATCCATGTGCCTGATTTCTTTAATTCCTTCTGAAGGTTTATCTAAATCAATTACCTTATGATAATAAACTCTTCCGTCAACATACCAATTACGGAATATCTCATGACACTTCTTATCAAATGATAGAAGATCTTTAATATATTTGAACTCTTCTCTAATAATTTTCTTTAGTGGTTCACTAGCATTAAGATTAGATAACTCAATTTCAACTGGAGAATCGTTTAAGTCTGAAACAATTGCTTCATTTACAACATCTTCGATAGCATTGTCACACTCTGGGTGTAACGCCATCTCACGATATCTACGCATTAAGTCTTGTTCATTTTTAAAGACACCCTCAATATCTACATACTGACCATAAAAGCCACTACTCATATAGTAATCAACCCCGTCCTCGTTATTTTCGGGGACAGGGGAGACTACGCCTTTAGGCTTTTTATCGCCCTTTTTGTCTTCAATTGAAAAACCAAATAGTTTCGCCATTTTATAGTTAAACTTGTGACTACTGTTTAACTATTTATCACTCTACAGATCCGCCATTTCCACCTGCTTCCCACCACTGAACTTGTAATTCAACAGTAAACTCTTCGATAGTATCGGTTGTTTCATAAGAAACTTCGATAGGTGCTACCTGAGTTGGGAAGATATTATAGAAATGATACGTTCTTAGAATAGGTAATGAGTCAGAACTTGGTTGCTCACCATTAGGTGAAACATCTGCTCTACCAAGTTGATGAATCCAAGCGTCTACTTGGTAATCTTCAGGATTTACTCTACCTGAAGCATCGGATACCTTATTAATAAAGTTCATCCATCTCTCAAAAGAAGAACGAAGTGCGAAATCAGTATCGTTAATTACTGTGACTGTCCATGCATCAAATGTTCTGTCACCAGCAACTTTCAGAGTTCTTCCTCTGAAAGGTACTTCGATTGGTGTGACATTGGATGCGGGAAGTTGTGCTGCTTTGATAAGGAAACGAGACTTAAGTTCGATATCCGTAACATCAGCTCCTACAACTCCTTCAGGGAAGTTCATAACAACCTCAAATAGGTTGCTTCTTGAACCGCCCCCAATTAGTCTTTGTTTAAAGTCATCGATTGTCCTAGATTTGGTAGCAATCGAATTTTGTTGCCCTCTGTGTGCCATTGTTGTTTACCTGGGATTAAAATTAAACTCTACCAACGACTTCTTCAAACGAGATGCCAGTTCTAGTAGCAACGAATGTAAGACCGATGAAGTTGATGGAACGTGCAGGCTTAATGAATATGTCTGCAATAAATTCGTTACGATCAATAACGTCAGGAGTGTTGTTAGTTTCATCACAAACAACTAAGAAGTCACTAATACCTCTCTTTGCCTGAACATCACGTAAGAATGGTTCAATGATATTTACAAAGTTTGTTCTTGTAATATCATCGTTGAACTCAAAGAGTTGATCTCTAGCAGCAGCTGATATCGCCTTCTCTAGGAAGATGAACAAACGACGGACGTTGATTCTGTCGAATGCAGATGCTTTAGCAAGACCAGTCTTATCACCAAATAGAATGATACCGCCACCTGGATTAAAGGTGATTGGGTTAATTCTATTAGAATAAAGTTCGTCTCTTGCTCTCTTGCCAGGATTGAACGCAAGTTTAACAGCGTTAAGGATCGCACCTCTGGAAGTACCAGCAGGTGAGTACCATGGGAAGTTATTGATATCAGTTCTAGCACAAAGACCAGCGATATCAGCGTTCATTGGAACCCATCTAAACTCTTTGTTGAAACGGTCAAAGGTATACTTGTAACCAGAATCAAGAACAGCGAAAGATGATGATGTGACAGGAGCATAGTATCCTGTGATCTTAGCTAAGATCTCAGATGTTGGGTTGAGGGCATCGTCTGTTAAGAATGCACCTCTATAAGGAGAAATGAATGCAACAGCATCCTTTCTTAATTCTGCAACTTCAATTAGTTTGTTTGCAATTGCAGCAGCACCTTCTTTGCTGTAGTTCGCAGAACCCATGATGAGGAAGTTAATTTCAATCTCTTCAGGATTCTCAAACAATTCATAACCAGCATAGATGTTGCCAACTGAAGCAGCAAATTCACCAGTTAAACCAGATGCAGCGTAGTTAACGCCCTTAGACATTACAACCTTCCAAGCACCTCTACCAGCAAAACTGATGTCTTGTGCATCTTGGTTCCAGTTAACGTCACTGTCTTGCTCAAACTTATCTTTCTGGAAACTAGAAGTAGTAACACCAACAGGTTGGTTACCACCGAAGATGTAATCTGAATCTTCGACAAGATACTTTCTATACCATGAAGGTGTTGCAACAGAAGAAGTTGCATCCTTTGCTTTGGAAAGATTAAAGTGCTTCTCTAAAATTTGACCAGGAACACCTGTAATTAAACCTTTGTCATCAATGACAAGGATGTGCATTTCGTCATGTCTGGAGTTTCTCTCAGAACAATACTGAGAAGTACCAGGACGATCTGCTACAGCGTTCCACTTAAAGTTATTATTATCAATACCTACGTATTGGTTATCAAACCAATCGTTCTCGCCAGTATAAGAAGTAGTACCATAAGCAACATCCGAATTAGTTAACGTAGTAACACCGATTGTTACACCGTCAACAGTATGGAAAGCAAGTGATCCAGTATCTCCAAATCTATAGATACCAGTTGGCGTGTAATCTACCTCAGTTTCAGTACCTGCTGTAGAAACATGAGAATGGAATTTAACATCAACAGTACCACCTTTAGCACTACTAATACCAGTAATAACACCTTTGAAAAATCCATCCAATAGTGATGTAGAACCAGCACCAGCAAGAACTGTGTTAGCAGGAACTGCTTGTGTTACACCATAACCAACTTGTAGAGAGTGTGTTACTCTTACACTTTGTGTAGTACCAACACCAACGACAGATGCAAACTGTGTTGTATTAATACCAGTCATTTGTTGATCGGCTTGACCGTCAACAACGCAGATAGTTACGTTATTTGCCCATGTACCTGGTGTTTGTGCAACGAAAGAAACACCACTAATACCGTTTTCTAGATATCCAGTCGATTCAAAATCCAGATCGTTTTTAATTTTAATAGCAGTCCCCGTAAAGGCAATACCTGGTGTATCGTCAGCACATGCATTCTTTAGTGCAGTGCCGTCAGCTCTGACAACACGTAATGCACCTCCATATGCAAGGTATGAAGAAGCCGAAATCCAATGCTCATAATGTCTATCTGCACTGTATGCAGATCCGAAAATGTTGAGCAAATCTTGCTCACTCTCGATGAGTGTTGCTTGGCTTACAGGACCTTTTGCAAAAGGCGAACATAGCGCTCCGATACTATCAGAAGTTGCATCCACTCTACCAGTGGTCAAGTCAACTTCTCTAACCAGAATACCTGGAGATGCTAAGTTTAGATAGCCCATTTGTTACTCCTTGGCGTACTCAGAAATAGTCTAGAAATATTTATTGTTTTGAACCTTTACACAGGGGAAACTTAGCGTGAACTTACTACCAGTCAGGATATTGCCACCTTTCATTAGTTGTCAATTTTTTGTTCTTTACCCTTTCAATAGTGCATTTTTTGCATTCATATGAGTATGATGATTCAACTGGTCCTCTATCTTTCCTAGTACGATAAAACCCATCAACTAAATTTTTTGTCTGTCTACAAGTCCTACACTGTCTATCAGAAAGTAACAAATGACCTAATGACAGGTTCTCATCTAAATCAAATTCCATCAAGAAAGATAATCCCACATATATGATCTTTCGCCATATTCATCTGAAGCTTTATTCCATCGGTCTCCTTCTGCATCTACAAATGTATCACTGTCTAAACCATCATCTATAAAACCAAATGGTGCCATGTCCTGTTCAATTTGATTTTTCTGTTCTTCATATAACCTTTTACGAACATCTTGATCGGTAAGTTCTTTAAAATAATCTTGGGCAACTAACCATGCATATATTACAAGACACATAGCAAGGTCATCATTACATCCTTCTTCTGCCTCAAATGAATTGCTTTTAGATATGAATGTAGTAAGTTCTGAGATGATATCATAATCATTAATGATAACTTTATCACCCTCAATCATTGTCTTAAGGTTTAATGATCCAACTTTTTTTACTGTCTTGGACATTTTTACACCTAGTTGAGTCTTCTTACCAGAGAAACCTTGTCCAACAACTTGACCTGCTCTACCTCTCATAGAACACATAAGAAGATTTTGATACTCAAGATCATATTGAATTATTGATGCAACTTGATCACCAATATCATTTACCTCACATAAGATGTATGCGTTATTGTAATTCTTTCCTACTTGCCAAATAATATTTGGAAACAACATAGGTTTGATTTCATTATTTCTATATTTTGCTACAAGACGATGTGGAAACTCAGTAATATCAACTACAACAAATGCAGAGTAGTCAAAACCAACACCTCTTGCAACGTCAACTGTAATCATATAATCATGATTGTCTTTAGGTTGTTCATATACATCCAAACCAGCATTTTGTGTGGATGGATTTTCATAAACCATCGTTTTCAGTTTTGATGGTGCAATTAAGGTATCAACAGATCCTAAGAATTCACATTCAAACTCAACTCTAAACTGTGATTCAGAAGTGTTCTTGATTGTTTGCTCTTTCCATACAGCATCTCTGCCTGGTACTTCTGACCAGTGAACTTCAGTAGGTACATATTCATTTTCTCCTCTTTCAGCATCATGCCAATATCTGTAAAAATGATTCATCCCGTGAGGGGTAGATACCATAATTACTTTGGTGTTTTTACCAGAAGAAATAGTAGGATAAACAGATGCAAAGAATTGTTCAGCAATATGATTCGGGATGAACGCAAATTCGTCTAAGAATATGATATTATAAGATCCACCACGAACAGCAGATGCAGACGTAGATGCTGCGATAATTTTAGATCCATTCTCCAATTCCATGGAACCTTTATTATACACAAGGATTCCTTGCTGCATCCATTTGGGCAGTTTTTCGTATGCAAATTGTAATCTGTTTAGTAGATCTCTTGCAGTTGATGCTTTGTTTGCCAGAATAGCAATATTAACATTGGCATTAAAGAGAGCATAGTGTAAGAGATACGACACGCAAGTTGTAGACTTACCTGTCTGTCGTGGCATCTTACAGATGTTAAATCTATTCGCATGAAATCTTTTTACCAACTTCTCTTGAAAAGCATACATCTTAAAGGGAACTTCTCCCTCATCAAGAGAAACAATCTTTATATAATTTAAAGCAAAATATACAGGATCATCTTTACATTTGAGGAACTCAACAACTTGATCCTCAGTAAATTGAATTTGAGTATTTGCTCTTTTTAGATTTGGATTACCAAGATATACATTCTCACTCATAGTTTAATGGGGGTCATAATATCTTATAAATGCTCCTGTTGTAACAATGAGCACTACAGCAATAACAAAAATAGGCATGTTAATTATAATGAAATGCAGGTTTATTAGTTTTACCTAGTTTTCCACTTCTAACTTTTGTGCCAGAAGTTTGACCCATACCAGAAGGATTCTTACCTGGTTTTGATTTACCTATACCAAAGGAGGGACTAGGTTTTTTAGATTCGGTGTCATGTAATCTTGCAGGTTTGTTTTTATCCTTTGTAATTACAGACTCTTGACCATGCTTTCTACCGAGACGACGCATGACCTTTCCAAAACGACGTTTGGACATTCCTGGTTTAGGACTTGTTTGGTATGAAACCTCACGTCCTGTACCTTCTCCTGATGAATATTTATATTCACCAACTCCCTTTTTGTATCCAATTCCTTTCTTCTTTAAATCTGTTTCGAGACCTTTACGTTTTACTCTGTTTGCTTTTTCATTAGTTCCACGATCGGCACTAATGTTACCAGTCTGTTGTGTCTGAGACTTCTGCATCATACGGGTAGTAGGGTTACCCTCTGCCATAAACTGTTGAAAACTTTTCATCTTAACAGTTCCATGCTCTGAGTGACTTAGATAATCTATCATCACCTGTATTGTTAGATGGTTTCTGTCTCTTTCTCATTCCTTTCATTCGAGCGCAGAATGATGACCTACGCTTGTTTCCAACCTTCTTGCTAGGTGCTTTAAGGTCAGATCCAGGATTTTCGCGTTCGTAACTTTTTCTGCCTTTTTCGTTAAGTCCTCCTGACTTACTTTGTCCTGACTTTTTTGTCCATGCTGCTCCTTCTTCGACATTAGTTGTCTCCTCTTTTTTTACACAGCGGTTGTACGTTTTTCCGAATAGTTTTTGGGATCCTTTTTTCTCATAACCTTTCCAACAATTTTTCGCTTCGTTAGTAACTTCTTCATTCTTAGGGCGACAATCATTTACCAACTTGCCTCCTTTCATTTTCATTCCTACTTTTTTATGCGTTTTCCAACATTCTGATTGGAATTTAGCAAAGGTCGTTGTACCTTCAAATTCTTCTTTCTTAGTTTTATTTCCCCAATTCTTTGCACCAACTTTTCGGCATTTGACAAGTGCACCGCTTGCATAAGCACTTGGCCAAACTGAATAACGAGATTTTACTTTCGTATAACAGGCATCTTTCTTGCCCTCAAAAAATGTGTTAAATGTTTTCATTTGTTCTGTTGCTACGTTCTTTGCCTTACCTTTTCTATTTGGGTTAGGATCTTGACGGTTCTTACGACGAAAAGCAGAATCCTCTTCCTTTTTATTAAGGTTGCTCTTCATCTTAGAAGATCCGCATTTTGGTTTAGTCTTTTGTCCTGGTTGTTTAGCACAGGGTTTTCCTGAGTATTTACCGCCCATTTGAACCCAACCAGGGGTACCATCAGAAGAGCGACTCTTGCTAAACCAGTCACGCAAAGAACTATCACCACTTTTGTTTTCATCTAATCTCATCGTAAATGATAGAACAGTTACTTATTATTTAGTAATCCTTTCTTTAACAATTTCTGTAACTCTGTAGTTGACCCAACAAAAACAGCATTATTAGTTATATTACCACCTATTGGTTTTCCAGTATCTTCCTCAATATCTTTCAATTTCTTTTGTAAATCTAAAAGTTTATCTGTAGTGTCACCAACACTTTTTAAAATTTGACCAGCAACTTCATATGCTCTAGGACTGTCACTCTCTGCTGCTAGTTCCATGATTCCGTTGAGTGCTTCTTGTCCCTTTTCAATTAAAGAATACAAGTTACCTCTAGTGTATTCATAATCTTTACCTACATCATTTGTTTCTTGTTTAGGAACTGGCACAGCATCTTTCTGAATCTCAGTAATACTAGATTCAATTGATGTATCTAATGCTTCATTAATTTGGTCAAATTTATTATCTTTCATCATCCGTCAACATCCTTACCTTCACTTGGACTATATTTAGTTGGAGTCAAATAAATTGATGTACTTTCATTAAATCCAAAGTCATCACCAGCTTCAACTAATGGATCATCGGCAGCAGTAATCGCTCCGTCGTTGTCGTAATCTTTCTTCGCTTTTGGTGTAGTTGTATATCTGACACTCTTTCTTGCAGTCCTTGTATTTGTATCTTGGTAGATATCGACCATAACCTTCTTGATGATTCCATCTGGAGAATCTGCGATTGCACCGAAGAGTTGAGTTTTTGCAGAAAAAGTCAATGTATAAATGAGTGCTCTACGAGTTGTAAAGTCTCCCTCATATTCATCAGAAAAACTAATATTGTTTAATGTAACTGGAATATCTCTTTTTTCTCCAATAGAACTTACTAGATCTATTGTAATATTAAAACTTGGTTGGAAATAAGGTAATATCTGTTCAATAATTTGTAAAGCATCATCGTTCAATTTTGTAAAAATTGATAATGAAAAACTAAGAGTATAAGGAACAGGCATGAATACCTTTTTCATATCACCACTAGATTTCATAGTGGTTTTGAATGTTTGAGTAATTCCTGTTTTTCTTGTTGCATCATACTCAATACCAGTCATTTCAAATGACATTCGTGGTAAAGTAATTGCAATGTCTCTCTCGTTTGTTTTACCTTGCTCAATTCTTGCCAAGAATTTTTGTGCAGGACCATATGCTAGGGGAACTTTGATCGCACTAATATCCTTACCAGCAGCATCTTGATGGCGTAGTTGAATATTATTAAATAAAGTTCCGAAACCAATAATTGTTTTTCTTAAGATTTCGTGGTAGTAATACTGTCCTAACATTAGAAATCACCAAATGGGTTTCTTTCAGAGAAATCTACGATTAAATCTGCCTCTGTCTCAAAGACATCACCTTCATTGAAAGCATCGTAAGTATCTTCAAAAGTATATGTTCTCACAGTATATGTAGCAGAAGACGCAGAACCAACAACTGTTTCTCCATCATAGAAGGTTCCAGTAACAATACCAACCTTAAGAACATTAGTGGTTGCATCCCATTCCCTAACTCTTGCTGTTGTATTGCTTGATTGCCCAGTAACTAGTTCATTGTATACATAACTGCCAGAACCGTTCTGAGGAGCACCAGAGAAGGTTACAGAAGGTGCTTCGGTATATCCAGTACCTGCATTGGTAATGTATACATTATTAACCTGACCTCTGGAATTAAGAGTTGCAAATGCAGTTGCATCAACTCCACCAGCTGGAGCAGTTCCAATAGCAACAGTTGGTGAAGCAGCATATTGAGTTCCTGATGTTCCAACAGTAATTTCTCCAACACCGAAGGAAGTTCCAGATCCAACCACAAAAGTACAGGTTGCAATTGCACCAGATCCACCACCACCTGTGATAAAGATGGTTGGTTTTTCACTATATCCATAACCAGCATTTGTCAATCTGATTGCTTCTACCGCTCGTAATGTTCCCATGGTAGTTGTGATTGCAACAGCAGTAGCAGTTGTAAATCCAACTGGAGGAGAAGTGAATGTTACTAAAGGAGTACTAGTAAATCCATATCCATCATTTTGTAAGAATACTTGACCAACATAACCAGTAGTTGTACTTGCAGTTCCTAGAGCAGTGCTTCCATTTCCTACAATGTTTAATGTGGTGATGAATCCTTCGTCAAGAACTGTCTTATCAATAGAATCAATACCAGTATCAAGAACCTCATTCTCGTATTCAAAGAGTTCACATCTAAGTTCAAAAACGTAGTTTTTACGAAGCATGAAGAATGGTTTTTCTACTTCTACATACTTGATCTCAAATAACTTTTTCCCAAGTGGGAAGTATATTAAATCTCCCTCTCTAGGGGTATCAAAAAATTCAACTTCATCATCATCCATCTGATCCATGAATGGACGGATAAAATCAGTAAACCTCTCTTTAGAAATAATTAATTGTACTTCATCTTTTAGAGTGATTCCAAATTTTGTTAGAATATCTCCATTACCTTGGAACCCATCATAGTTTTGCAAATATGCTTCAATGGTAAAATTATCATCAAATTTTGATGATTGTACTTCTTCTATAATTGATTGTTTATTTACAAACTTCCTTGGAATGTAGGTTACATCAATACCATACATCCTCAACTGTTCGTTGATTAAATCTTGTACAAGGTTCTGTTCTCCAGATGAACCTTGTATAAAAAAGGGATTGAGTGCCATTATCCGATAAGATCAAAAGGTGGAAGTTCGTATTCACTAATCATTGCCTGTCTCAATTCAGTAAGTTCTCTTTCAGCATCATCATATATTGGTCTGCCATTTAATTCAATACCACCAGGAAGTTTTACACCTTGAAATTTAATTAAGTTTTGACCCCATTGTCTTTTAATCAATGCGGTGGCATATCGTTTTAAGAAATAATTATTCCAAACTAACTGATTGGTTGATGGATCAAGTGCTCTGTAACAATCAATAATAATATAATCATCTGGAGTTGCATTATTCCACTCAATATCAATATAAAGTTTTCCTTGAGTTTTATTGAATCTTATTTGCTTATCAGTTGTAAGTAACCTATCAATAGTCTCCAAGTGACTCTTGACCATAGAGTAACTTAATAACTCACTAGCACCTAAGAAATAAATGTCATTTAAAAATAATTGATATTTAACACTGAACATTCCACTAGAAATGGTACTACTGTCAAATCTGAATACTTTATTTACTCCGATAACATCATCTGGAATTTTTAAAAAGTTACTATTTTCTTCAAAGTTAAAACCAACACTACTTCCAACAATAGTAGCACTATCTGTTGTTGTAGTAATACCTGCACCTTGATTTCCAACCCTTGCCTTTCCTCTATCAATATCATCTTGTGTAATCTTATATTTTAAATATTGACTTTCCGTTCCATCAAAATGTCTCTCTTGCCAAAACTGCAAAGCATCATCCACCAAATCATCTAGTTGGTCATCATCAACGTTGATTTCTAATACAGGAGCACCCAATTGCCTTAGGCAATAGTCTTTAAATCCTTCTCTGGTAGATGGTTTTGCCATATTTACCCGCTTATAGTAATGTCAATATTATCTTTATTATTATTATTTAGAACGCTTACCTTCTGGGCAGTAGAGGTTTTAATTAACTTTGTATCTACTTCTCCGTTTTTAGGAACAATTATTTTTTGAGTATAAGTCATGTGGTTACTCCTGCTCTTACCATTGCTGAACCTTCTATAATATGGACTTTATCTCCACCAGATTCTGTGACCAAAACATCATATCTGTAACGACCTTCTTTTAATTTGTTAGTATCTGTTGAGGTCATTGTCAATTTTAATTCTCCTCCTGCAAGATCAGTAGAAGTCATTGCAAAACCAACTCCAGAACTAGCACCAGGATGTTTTTTCAAAATACCACTCATTCCAGCACCAACTAAACTGTAAGAAGTCTCATCTGGATTTCTTAAGTTATAGGTCTCATTGAAAGTTGAACCAGTATTAATAACAATATTTTTATTGTAAACTGCTGCCATCAGAAAAAAATATATACCGTTTAGTTATTTAGTCCTTTTATCAAATCTCTAATTAAACCTTTCAATTCTTTAAGATCTCCTTTCATTTCTTCCACTTCAAGATCCATTTTAGAAACTTTTTCATTTGTCTCTTCTTGTTTTCTTTGGACTGCTTCAGATCTTATTTTGTTAGTTTGATACATCTTAAAAGCAGTATTGTCCATATTTAAAACTGCACCAGTACTCATATCTTTATAAAGACCAGGATTATCTGCTACTGGTCTGATATCAAATTCTTCAGTAAAATTCATTAAAGAAAATTCCTCATCGCCTTCTCTTGCTTCTTCAATGTATTCAATTTCTTTTTCTTCCTCTTTTAATTGATCATCAAGTTTTTGCTGATCTTTATACATCTTCCAAATTTCATCTTCTTGGTATTGATCCAAGATAGTTTGAAAGGCAAATTCATTAAAAGCTGATAAGTCAGGATCAGGTGATGACATTTTATTATTAAAAAGACACCTATATTTAGGTGTCTTTTATAGTCTATGTGTATGCAATCGCTCTGATTGATCTGAACTTTGGAGGATCAGCAGCATTTGTACCAGACATCATAATCTTGACTCTAAATCCTGTGAATTCAGTTAAGTTCTGAGCATTAAACTCATACTGGATGAATTCATCAGATAAAGGAGCAGATGCTCTGATCTTTCTATCTGGCTTACCGTTATTATTCAATTGAGTAATAACTTCATCACCTAATCCGTTACCATCAGTGTCTTTCAAGTTATCAAAACCAGGGAAGAGACGCCATGGAGCAGCACCACCTTCAGCACTTGTTTGGAGTTGATATGCAACACGGAAATCAGATGTGTCACTTCTGTATGCTTCAATAATCACTTTTAGTGCTTGTGATTCATTCTCAAGCGAAACATTCTTACTTACGTATGCGGATGCATGTGGATCTTCACCAGCAATGTTAACACGACCATCTAGGGCATAATTATTGACTGGATCATTAAGTCTAAAGAATTCAAATTCAGTTGCACCAACCGTTGAGTCAATAGTTGGAGATACATTTGTATCTGTTGTTTGTAATGTGATCGCAGTTGTGAAAGACTTATTCCTGAATAGTTCAGTGTTATATGTGTCTTCATTAACTTTAGAAGCAATCATTCTTACATCTCTAAACTCATTAACATTACCAAGATCAATGTTTACATAACCCTTATCTACATAAGAGACTTCATTTCCACTTGGACTTGTACCTGTGATTGTTCTGGCTTGTGCAGTAACAGAAGTCTTACCAGTAGGTTTAATAACTCTGTAGTTAGGTTTGATGCTAGAGTACAACAAGTTAGTTGTGGTATCGATTTCATCACCACCAGCAGCTCCACTATCAGCGAAACTTAGGAGTGGAGCATTAACCAATGTTCCATCATCATTTCTGGTTGTACCATTTTGATCTCTCTGAATTCTGATATAGAAGTTATCAATATCAAACTCATAAGGGTCAATGTCATGAGTTGTGTTAATTCTTCTGAGAGATACACCTTGTAGTTCATACAGGTCAACTTCTTCTCCGTTAGTGTGTGGAGTAGAAACTGTACCATCAACACCTCTAGTACCAATAGTTAATGTTCCCGCACCAATACCAGTGTAAGAAATAAGTTCATCGTCAACTAATACATAACCTGGATTTGTTGCACTTACTGGCATTCCTTCAAATGTTTCATAACCCATGGTAGAAGCAACAGAAATTACCGTGCTAGTAGAAGTAACATCAGCAGATAGTTGTGTTGCATCTGCAAGATCCTTACATCCACTAATAGTAATCTTGTTAGATCCACTATACATTCCATGATTTGGAAGATAAACAATTATCATGTCACCTTCATTAGAGGTAGGACCAGTTCTTGCGGACAATGTAATTGTCGTGTTTGCAAGTGCTACTCTAGTTCCAGAATCATTGAAGTAAACAAGTTTTTCACTAGTAACAAAAGTGTTACCACGTACATCTTCTAGGAATAATCTATCAACACCACTAGTTGCTTCAATTGACAATTGACATTGAGAACCAGCACCACCAGCATCAGCAGTTGTAATACCGATAATATCACCCACAGTATAACCATGTCCTGCATCTACAATAGTTGCACCAGCAGCAGTTACGTTTCCATTTTCAACAAAGAGGTTTGCTTTTGCACCAACTCCATTACCAGTAACAGCGAACAGATCAACATTATTATATTGACCATCGATGTAATCAGTACCACCAATAGCAACTGTAGAAATACCTGCGTAAGAACCAAATGTTAGGTCAATAGGACCACCAGTACTTTCAATAGTACCAAAGACATAAGACTTACCAGAAGTACCACCTTCAGAAGAAGTTGCTTCACCAATTTTCCTACCAGTAGTAAGAATACCTGCCATGGTAGTTCCATTTGTGACTGTATCAATACCAACAGTTACAGATCTAGAAACGACTTGGAAAGAATCGGGATCGAGTCTTCTAATGTAATTATTACTTACATCAAGATCTGGGTTGTGCATATAAACAGTACCAGAGGTAGCTGTAAAGTTTGCTCTCTTAAGTCTGAATGTTAAATCTTCTTCCTGAGTTGGAGTCCAAATAGAACCGTTCTGAGACTTGAATAGAGAACCAGCACCCCACTGTTTACTGTGCTGAGAGTTCTGACCTAATCCTAGTGCCTTAAAGTTGAGTGTCTTAGAACCCATCCTTGCAAGGAAGACTTCATAAGAATCAGACTCAGACAAGAGAACGACACAGAATTCAGTGTTTGGAGAACAGAATACAGGAGACTTAAATGTAAATGTGGTCTTATAAGTGTTATTACCTGCAGATGCACCAGTGTCAGGAACCAATGTAACTTGGTCTGGATCAAGTTTTACTTCAGAATATTCTAAAACATTTCTGGTTGGAATACCCAACTGCATTTGTCTGACTTCAAGGAATACTGGGAGTTTTTCATCCTTAGTATAGAACCAAACGTCAAGACTAGTAAGGAATACACCACTAGCATCTGTTGTAAACGACTGTGCAAGAGGGTCTCTATGGAAGTAAACCTTATACTTTGTCGTTCTCCAAGTTTCAATAACACCAGTAGACTTATAATCTGCTTGTCCTGAAGAGATCTTGGTAGATCCAGGAACTGCTTTAGTGTTGTTAATATCAGTATTAAGAACAAATTGCTTAGTACCTGTCTTAAATCTGTTTGGAGGTGCAGGATTTGCAAGAGGATCTCTGATAAAGAACGTTGCTTGAATATCACCAAACTTATCAGAAACCAAACGAATCTGACTTACCTTTGCAGTCGCACCAGACTGTTGACCAGTCAGTAACATGCCATTAACAACATATCCACTGAATGAACCTTGTGCTTCCTCCGCCATCGAAGCGACGTCTACGTTTAAGACTGTCGAAGACTTAGAATATGTCGTAGGAATATTCTGTGCAGTATTGTATGGGTTTATGCTATAAGTTCTATCTGGTTTGTTATACTTACCTCTCTTATGGTTAGGTGTACAAACTCTGAACTTAATTCTTGCTTTCCCACTCTTACCAATTACAGTTTCACCAACTTTGAATGCTGCTGTAACATTCTTGATTTCAAGAAGTTTTGGTACAATATCCAAAGTATTACTTCCATCAAAGAAGTGGTAATACCTAGTCTTTGGTTTACAAGACAGTGCATCAACAAGTACGTTTCTAGAACGCATATACTCTTCTGCTTGCGACTTGATCTTCTCGACCTTATCTGCAGGCGTTGGTGTTGGTACATCAACCTTCTTGTAAGTAGTAGTGTAAGTAGCAACTCGACGCATACAACGGTTGCCCCAGCCCCACCAGCCCCAATAGCCGTATCTCCAACGATATCTGTAGTAACCGTAACGCCATCTCCATCCATATCTCCAACCACGACGATACCAGTAGTACCCCCAACTCCAATGACACCATCTCCATCTATAACGACGCCAATACCAACGCCAACGACCCCACCAGCCCCACCAGTAACCAGTACGAACCCACTTATAACGCTTAGTAACAACCTTTACTGTTTTTTGTTTACCTTTAATCTTTACAGTTTGTTGAGTTTGAATTTTTCTAGACCAACTATCAATATCAGGTTTTAGTGTAATTGCAACTGCCCATGTAATAACATTAAATGGGTTAATATTACTTACACCAGTTGCTGCAAGTTGTTTTACCCACTCTTTCTCTTCATACTTAAGCATCAAGAGGTCACCCCTCTTAACAACATTATCATCTAAAAGGTCATAATCAGTTGTACTATCGTAAGTAGCAGATGTTGTTTCATCTTTAGTTACAATTAATGTTTTTAAAGATGCGTTTGATGGTAATGGTGTAATTGTACCGCTACCTTCATCGGTCTGTTCGCACTTATTATCTGGGTGGTCATCATCAATTTGTTCACTAGTTTGGAAATTATCAGCAAAGAAACCATTTTTGAAACGTGCTTTACCAGTTGCATCTCTAATGTCAACGTTTTTTGTTTCCTCTTCTAACATAGAAAGAGTAACTGAATTTTCAAGAGCACTAATTTTATTATCTAATTTAGCAATATCAGCAAAAGTATATCTTCTTGGGTTTTCTAAATCAATATCAATAGAATCAGTTTCATCTGTATATGCAGGTAAACTGATAGTACCCAATAACATATGGTCAGCATCTAAATCGTCAGGTTCACCTTCACCAGGCACACCTTGAACAATAGATAGATCACCATTTTTATTCAAGAATAGTTTATCTTTTCTTGATAAGTAATATTCAAAACTTACTAAAGATCCTTCCCCAACTGCTAGAGGTAGAGCTGGTTTATTAAGAGCACCAAAGTCTCTAGATGCAAAACTAAATGGAGGTGCTGATGCAGTTGCTGGATCGTATATGGCAACAGCAGGTCTAAAGTCTAAGACGTTTGTACCACCAGTAGTAGAACCATCCCGTTCAGACTCCATATCTGGGATCAATCCTCTAAACACAGACTGTGGGTAACTATCTACAGTTACAACATCACCATCATCACCAGAAGGAACAGAGTAATAATCAAATACAACTTTTAACTGTCTAGTTGGAGGTTGACCACTACTAGCACTTCGACTAAGAGAAGCATAGTTTGAGAACGCATGTTCTTGACCATTACTTAATGAATATCTGTAAGTAATATCTTTATAACTTCCATTAACAATACTATCAATACTTGCAACAATATCACTCTCATTAAAAGAAATATCTTCCCCAAGAATAAATCTAGCATCAGTTAAATATACAAACTCTACTTGAGCAGCACCAGGTTTTGCTACAAGTCTTGCAATTGCTTTACTATCATTACCAATAATACTTTCACCAATAATAGCACTAGTCTGTACATTTTCTACAGAAGTGAGATTTAGTTTATCGAATGTAGGTGCATTAGAATCAAAAGATTCATGAATAGCAAGAACTTCAATAACCTCTGGATAATTCAAACAAATTTTCTTATCTTGAATTCTAGTTCCAAAAAACGTACTAAATGACAAACCATCATTTAAACTATTATTTGCTGTAGATCCAGATTGTTTATTTGCAGATCTAGTAATATTTACAACTTGTGATCGATTAACAACCTTACTCTTTGCCTTAAACTGAGGTTTCTTCATCACAACATTGGCAACAACGTTAGTTTGAGATTGTCTTAAACCTTTAATTGTGATTGTATTTGAACCACTGTTATATTCAAATTTATTTGATGATATTGTTGCAATAACACCATCAGAATAAACAATACTATATCTTTCTTCATCAAATGCTTCAAATAAAGCACCTTGAACACCACTGGTATTAGTGATTGTCATTTCACCAGAACCATTAGTTGCTAATGCAGTAAGTTGGGTATGAAACTCAAGACTTGAATTTTGTAAATCTACTGTAGCAACATCACTTTGTGGAAGAGAAACATACATCTCATCCTGATTAATATTTTGTACAATAGGTGTAAAAGCAATAATTGTTGATGTAATATTCGCTGCAGGAAGAGCACCAGTAGTAATTCCAACAACATCTGTGGTTGCTTCTATAGTAACTTCAAGTCCAGTTTTTGCAATATCTTTTACTCTATACAAAGTGGTTGTTGTAAAACCAACTTGCTGAACAGCGAGTAAAGAATCTGTTTTAATACCAGTAAGAGTTTTACTGTTAATTGATACTTTACCAGCAGCAGTAATATTAAATTGGTCTGTTTCTTTAAATCCAGGAACAGGTTGACCTACTAAAAGTACATCACCATAGAAATTTGCCTGTAGACCTAATGCAGAAGCTTGTTGATAAACAGATTTTACATCAGTACTATCATATACTCTTACATCTAAAGTTTTTCTAGCATTCTCTTTAATGCCATTAATATAAATTGTTTCACCTTGGATGAAAGTTCCACTTGTATCTCTTACAAAGACTTTGGCACTTCCAGTACCAGCTGCGGTTACATATCCAGATGCACCACTAGATTGACCTGTAATATATGCACCAGCAGGAAGTTGAGCAGCACTGAGAGGATTAGCAAGATGTAACTTCTGATATAATGTTACATCATAAACAAATAAAGTAAATGGAGTTTTAGGAGATAAGTATTCTCCAGAAGTTAAATTAAAAGAATAGCACCTACAATCACCAATTCTTTCACCCGCAAGAGTAGTTCCATTAGCACCTAATCTTTGACTGTATAATTGAACTTCTCTCTTAATTGCAGGATGTCCATAAACATTATTTACTTGAACTTGACTACCTAGATTATATGGAACAAAAGCATCTTCAATTTTACGAGTTGTTCTTGGTTTTGGAATATCTAAAATTGTTGCAACAGGTCTATCAATATCATAACCTTTTACATATGCTTTACCAGAACCTACAGAAACACAAGCTAAATCGTTAGAAGGAACAGCACCTTCATCAGTTACTTGATTATCATAAAACAGACCATTATTACCTCTTCTATTATTCAAACACTCATGGAAAGTAATATCAAAAGGTTCAACGAAGAAGTTACCAGTTCTCTCAAAATCTCTTTCAGCAATATAATCTTTAATAACAGAATACGCTGGTTTATTGGGTACATTTAAAAGTACACCTTCGTCAACTCTTAAGAGTTCAATAAAACTTGAGTCATTAAGATCAGTAAGACTCTTTTTAACTAAAGTAGTTTGGATTTTAAATCTATCAGCACCAGGAGCAGCAAAGTTAGTAAAACCCTTTGCATTATCATATAAAGTATTATCTTGCTTTGCGTTTACAATCTCTTCACTAATTTGAAGACCAACTCTGTATGAAGGGGTATCGTCGGCTTCGTCTAAAACTACTGTTTGCTTTTTAACATCAACAAAATAACCTCTGAAGAAGAAAGTACCAGCATCTACGTGAGCAGCAGAACCTATTTGTGCTGCATTAGTTGCAATAGTAACTGCAAAAGTGTTTCCACTAGAAATAGTTGTATTTCCATATACAACGTTTTCTTCAGTAATTAAAGTCTCTCCGTCTTGGAAAGCACCTACTTGATTACCAGATGTACCAGAAGTATATTTTATGAAAAGAGTAATATTACCACTCGATGTTTGCGAAGAAAGAAGAACATTTACAATCTTTGCTTCAAGACCTGTTTGTTGACCTCTAATCTCTTTTCCTATAAAAGATGTAATATAATCACCAACATTCAAACCAAGGAAAGTTGATTCAATCTGAATTGATTGATAATCAAAATCATAACTAACTCCACCAGGTATTACAACAGATCCATCTTTGAAAGTATGTCTAGCAAATTTCTCAATCTGATTCTGAAGAATAGATTGAGATGTAGTTAATTCTCTAGCCTGAACTGGAAAACCAGGCTTGAACAATACCCTATAGTAATTGTTTTCTGCGTCAAAATCGTCATAATATGGATTAATATTTAAATTGGTTCTTTGTGGCATTGTCTCAGATTAGAATTCCAGTACGATTTTTACGTCTTCTCTTTGTCTCAGGTTCCTCGAAACGGTTTGCCTGTTATCAATATATATAAGCTCACCAGATGAAACTTCAATTTCTGGACCAGAAAGACCACTTGTGAAGTTAATTCCAAGATCGACTAGAGCACCTGAAGTACCTACTGTATTAATACCAGTAAATCCTGTGTTGATTGTGCAACTTGCAGAACCAATCGTGATGTTCGCTACAGCACTTGTAAAAGCATGTTTTATAAAAGATTGACGAGAAGCAAATGGGTCATCTTCTTGATTTGTTGTAGACTGATTAAAGTATAAAGATCTATCTTGAGCGTATCTAACAACATTTGTTGTATTGTCAAAAGATGTTATCCATCCAAAGGCAGTAACACCAGTACCAATAGTTTGAGAAATTTTAGATCCTACTGAAATTTGCGTGACGTCAGAAATTGTATTTAAGACGATCGCATTTGTAGAACTAAATGAATTTGAAGACTGTACAGATGTTGAACCAACAGAAAGTGGATTCTTAAGTAGACCAACTTGTGCAAATTTTGTAGAAGTTGGGAAATCACCAATGTCGTCAAAACGAGCATAAATCAAAACTTTGTCAGCACCTAATTCATTATATGCATTAAAACCATGTCCTTTTGTTGGTGGGATGATTGGAATTAAGAATGCTCTGTCAGTAATAGATCCAGTATTAATTGAAGATAAATCAATAATACCAAAAGAATAACCACTACCACCAGATGATACAGTAGCACTAGTAACTTTACCTGAAGAATCTACAGATAGAACTGCCTTTCCTCCTGTTCCATCGCCAAGAATATCAACGGGTTGGTTTTGCCCAATACCATATCCCGCACCTTGTTTTTCAATATAAACTGTTTTAATTTGGTTCAGGTTTACATCCGAGTTTCCATTATCTCTAACAGATGCAACAGGACCCGTAACCGTTTCCCAATCATTTGGTATCGGGATGTATTCTAATGTATCAAACTTAATGATGTCTCCAGGTGAGACAGTATACATATATTTCCAAACATAACCATCTCCACTATTACCCGCTTTAGATGGTTCAAGATCAGTAAAAGTTGGTTCATCAAGAGATTGATTACCAACAGTATTGATACCTGAAGAACCATTCTGTAAACAAATATAAACTTGGAAGTCTGAATTCATTACATAATAGTTCGCATCATATAATCTAGTAGAGTTGGTTACAGGAGATGGAGCTTGAATACTGTAATCGTGTCGGTACATTTCATAAATTGTACCTTGCGTCCAGTCAACTCTTCTAATCAATCTTCTGATATTGTCTTTGGTAATTTTCTTACCAAAAAGCATGGTATCGCGAACATGATTAGAATAATTAAAATCATCTACTGGATACGGGGTTGAATTATCCCAATTGGAACTCCTACCAAAACCAACCTGAGTTGGGTTCGCGAGTCCAAGAACGACATAATACGAATTATTTGAATCTGAAACATCAGACACGAAATTGGCTGCGTTTAGGATCCTGAATTGGTCTGATACTATAGCGGGCATTGCTTTCTAAAAATTAAAACACATTGGATCTAGTTATTATTTATACTCATTATTTTGTGATTCCTCCAGTACCCCTTAAACCAAACCCTCTTCTCTGGAAAAGTGGGTATGATCCGAGACCAACAGAGAACGTATTTCCATCAACATTTATTGCAATTGGAGCAGTTCCTCTACTAAATCCAGTAACAATTCCCCAACTGTAGAAACCGACATTAGTGTATGCAAATCCAACAGTATTAAGTCCAGAAGTATTTGAATTTGAATCAATATTACAGAAAGCGGTTATGATTCCGTTACCTGCATCATACTGAACTTGGTGAACCTTAAAGATGTTATCACAAGCAGTTGTTCCAATACCAATTACTTGAGAGTTGTTGGTATCAATAGAAGTTACACCTGAACCAACATTAGTATTGTTAACAAATATTCTCATTCCATCTCTAAGAGTATCTGATGGAGAATTTGGAAGATCTAAAGTAAACTTGACGCTGAGATTGGTACCAATTCCAGTGGCAGTTGCAATTCCAATAATATCACCTTCATAACCATTTACAGTTGGTATTAATGAAACACTTTCAATACTTACAGGTGGAGTTGGTAATAACGCATATGCACTTGTTCCATATCCACTACCAGCATTGGTGATATTTGCACCAATAACTGCACCGTTGGAAATAATTGCAGTTGCTAATGCAGTTGTTCCAAAACCAACCGTGATATCAGGTGGATTGGATATGGAAATTGTTACGATTCCAGTATATCCAGAACCACCATTGATAACAGTGATTGTAGAAATTGTACCAGCATTTACTCCAACACTTAGAATACCTACAACTGGATCTTCTCCTTGAGTAATGATACCATCGAAGTTGGTAGATGGAGTCACTGCTTCATAGTTAAACAAACTAGCATTATCAAGGAAGAGGAAATCTTGAGTTGTAGATGCAGAACCAATAATTCTTGCTGTTGGATAGATTTGTGGTTCTAGTGCTTCACGAGTCTTAGGAATAATACGTCCATCAACAGTTCTATCAACTTTTTGTTTTCTCCAAACAACAGGTCTCTTGAAGTTGTTATCAATACCCTGTAGAGAGTATAAGTTAGTTGCAAGAATATCAGATGCAACAATTTCATTAACAACTCTTGGGTCTTGATCTGGAACAGTAGAAACACCAACTGGTTTAATTAAGATTAATTCATCACCAATTTTAATGGATTCAACTACGTTAACAGTATTAACATCATCATTACTACCTCTATAGAAGTAAATTGTAACTTGGTCTGCCTCTTGTGGAGGACTTGTGAATTCAAATGCAGTACCACCTTCAAATATGTAATCTTTGTTTGGAATTTGAAGAACACCATTAATAAAGATGATAAGAAGTGATGGGAAACTAATAGGTGTTCCATCTGCTTTCTCAAAACTGACTAACTGCTCATTTTGGAATAGTGGGAATCTCTTTGTTACACCATCTTGTAATGAAGTAATATCATCAATATAATCAAGTTGACCGAATTGCCATCCGTAGAAAGTATCAGAGAATGTATCAATAACTGTAAGTTCAAATGGTTCAGTTTCAGTTGTGTAACCAACGGTCTTAGATCCAGCAAGGATTTTCGCAGCGGTTACTAAACCAACAGGACTAACTTTATCATTGAGTTGGAAACCATATCCTCTGTTTCCAATTGTAAAGTTTTTAACGCCACTTGTTTCTGATGCAACACCACTAGTACTAATACCACCAACATTTAAAGTTACAGATAATCCAATACCAGTAGCAGTTGTCTGACCAATACCTAGTCTAAAGAGACCTCTAACTGGGAGATCATCATAAGCTGGTCCAGGAGTTTCTAACCTTGGAGCAATAGTAAATCCAGTTCCAACATAATCTAGAGAAGGAACAAGACTTCCACCAAAACCAACTGTAGTAGTAACTGTTAAACCACTTCCAACACCATTTTCAGGAACTACTGTTACTGGAACATTATTTCCATAGAATCCACTACCAGGGAAGAATTGATTAACCTTACCAACTTTACCACCAGAGTGATAGAAGTGTTTAAATGTACAGATACCAACGTCAGTAGTAAATTCAGTAGCAGAATATACATCTTTAACTCTAAATGGACCTGGATTTAGTTTCTTCTCAGCAATACCAGAGCGTAACCTAGCAATCATACCTCCACTACCGTAGAAGTGTTGATAAGTCGAAATACCAACTCTTACTCTTAATGTATTTGCGTCAGGTGCAGCAATTATCTTATAAGGACCAGTGTATTGTTGTGGTTTGGATGTACCGCCACCAGTGTAAGTATGAGCAATTGGAGATCTTCCAACATTGATGGTATATTCCTTACTATTAGTAATAGCAAGTACTTCATAAGGTCCAGTATATCTTACAGGAGATACTCTACCAGAGTGATCATAAGTATGGACGTAAGTAGAAACACCAACATTAACAGTGAATGTATTTCTGTCAATTCTTTCCTTAACTGTGTAAGGACCAGCAAATTTAACTTCTGCTGCAGTACCACCAGAAACATATGTATGAGCAAGAGTTGATACTCCTACATTAGTTACAAATGTTGTTGAGTTAACAATAGTCGTTAATTCAAAGTCAGTTTGCTTATCTGGATAAGTCTTAGAACCATATGCACATGATACGGTCATACCCTGCAATCTAACCTTCTTAAATCGGACAAAATTATGGTTGGTTGCGGTAGTAACGGTCGCAATACCAGACTGATTATCATATTGGAAGTTACTAATATTAACAACTGTTCCAGTATCTTGTGGGAATACATGTGTAGTACCACTACCAATTGGGCAAAGCATATGGATATTTTCAAAGTTAATTAACTGCCCAGTTCCAAGTTGATTGAAACCATTGGTTGTTACTGTTGCCAAACCAGTCATATTGTTATATTCAAAATTAGCAATCTTACTAAATGAACCTTGAGGATTAGGGAACTTGTCACTTGTAACACCAGTTCTTACATTACCACCACTGACATATGTGTGTACTATAGTTGAGATACCTGTGTTTGTTACGAAAGTATTAGCATCAATAACGTTAGTTACTCCGAAGAAGAATCCTGTTCCACCATCTGGATATGTTTTCATACCAGAAGTACATGTCAAAGCAATACCAGATAGTTTTACATTTTCACCTGTTGTTAGTCCATGACCAACTGCGGTTATAGTTGTAACACCAGTAGCGTTAGTATAGTTAAATCCAGTGATAGGAACATCAGTGAAATATGTTGGTCCTGTTAATCCAGTACTCTGCTGAAGATCTGGAGTTGCACCAATATTAACAGTAATAGTATTTGGAGTTCTTGCCTCAATATTAATATTATTATCATAGAATGGATCTCTCTTATGTGATAAACCTTCATCAGTTGCACTTACAAATGTATGTACAGAAACGTTTGTGGAAGGTACAGTTGCTAATGTTTGTACTTCAAAAGTATTTGTAGTGACGTTTTGTACTTTTATCCACTTACCACTGAAAGGATCAGTTGGTCTTGGATAAGTTTTATTTGTAGTATTTCCATCAAGAGTACAAGTAAATGTTAATGAATTATCTGCTAACTTAATTTGCCTACCATTCTCAAATCCGTGGTTAGGAACAGTAAGTACCATCATACCAGTAGTAGGATCGTAATTAGCATCAGTTACAGTTTTAGTCTCTATAAGAGTTCTAGGATAACTATGCTGAGTCGCATTATTATCTTTATCACATGTAAATGTGAGTGAGTTATCTGCTATCTTGATACTTGTTCCTACATCTAAGTCATGAGAACCAATGGTAAGTACCATTTTACCTGAATTTGGATCGTAACTCGCATCAGAAACATTATAATTTACGATAGTTGATACACCAACATTTAAACTGACTGTATCACTAGTTGTAGCAGCAATAGCAACAGAAGTATTATAGTATGGGTCTTTTGCACGTTTGAATGTGATGCCATTAGTAACTCCAGATACAAATGTATGAGCATCAGTATTTGTAGAAGGGATTACATCTAATACTTGGACATCAAATGTTTTTGTGGTTACATTAGAAATTTCAACCCACCTATTACTAATGAAATCAGTAGAACGAGGATATGCGGTTGCCACAGTTCCACTAGTAGCACCAACATTAACTGTGATTGTTCCACCAGCTTGGTCTACAGCAGTAATTAATAGAGGAGTATTATATGCAGGATCAGTTGCACGAGGATAATACTTAGTCTTGACGTTACCGTCAGCAGTACAAGTAAATGCAAACTTCTCAGCACCAATTTCTACTAAGTCATCAGTTGTGAAACTATGTGCCCCAATGGTAAATACCATAACACCAGTTGCAGGATTATATGTGGCATTAGTTACATCATGTTTTGTCTGGACAGGACCAACAGTAATTGTAACAGCATCAGTTACTGTTCCACCAGCCCATGTATGTGCTGAACCTACACCATATTGACATGAGAATGAAACCGCACCATCAGCAAATTTAACTTCATCACCATTTTTCATTCCATGAGCAGCAGGAGTGGTGATGGTCATGATACCTACAACAGGATCATAAACTGTGCCAGTTGTTGCGGTAAGAGAAGCAGTAGTTGAACGAGGATATGCATGAACTGTTGCATTATCATCCTGTGAACATGTGAATAGTAATGATTTTTCATTAATTTTAACACTTGTTCCAGTTTTTAAGGTATGAGCACCAATGTTTACTACCATTACACCTGTAGCAGCATCGTAAGTTGCAGCACTAACATCAAATGGGAGAATAGGAGATTTACCTACATTAAGTGTGATTGTAGTACTGGTTGTCGAAGCAATACCAACAGCAGTATCATAGAATGGATCAGTAGATCTTGGATAATTCTTCGTTGATGTATTACCATCCATTGTGCAAGTAAATGGTAGTGAACCATTAGCAATCTTAACACTTGTTCCAGTTGGTAATGTATGAGCACCTATTGTTAGTACCATCACACCTGTCGCTGCATCATAAGTTGCATCCGTAACATCATGATTTACGATAGGTGATGCACCAACGTTGATTGTAAATGTATCTGTGGTTGTTGCTGTAATAGCAGTTGCAATTCCAGAAATAGGATCAGTTGATCTAGGATATGTCTTAGTCGCTGTATTGCCATCCATTGTACAGGTAAAGGATAATCCATTATTAGCAATAGAAATTGTATTTGATCCAGTTAATAAATGAGCAGCAGAAGTAATTACCATATCACCACTGGAAGGTGTATATACTACATCTGTTACTGCATTAGGTAAATTACCAACATTTGAGGTAACACTGTTTGCTACAGCAGATAAGAATGTATGAACATAATTACCACCTGATTGGATTGCACTAGTTGCTGTACCAACAAATGTATGTGGATGGTCACCGCCACTATTAATTACTTCTTTCTTAATACCACCCTCAAGAGCAGATACAAATGTATGAACTGAAGTATCTGTGGAAGGTGTAACTGTTAATACTCCTACACTAAATTTGTTCTCATCAACAACAGTAACCTGTGTAAATGTACCACTAAGAGGATCAGTAGGTCTTGGATATGGATGAAGAGTTGCATTACCATCTTTATTACATGTAAATGTTACTGCATAATCATCAAACTTAATATAATCACCATTTCTTAATCCATGATTAACTTTAACACCCTTTGAAGTAGCACTCATGAAGGTATGAGGAACAGCATGACTGATAGCACCTTTTCCACCATTAACATTGACTGTAATTGTGTCAGATGTATAACGTATGATTGGTAAATCCTTATCATAGACATAATCATTACCATTTGATCTTGGATATGCCTTAGTTTGTAACTTACCTTCAAATACACAACTAAAGGATATTGATTCTGTGTCAAGACGTACACTATCATAATTTGTTAATCTATGAACTCCAACAGTCAATGTCATTTCACCACTAACAGGATCATAAATCGCATCTGATACAGTCAATTGCTGATTAGTAACAGTCATTATACCTGTAACTGGATCATACAAAGCAGTATCTGGTGTCAAACCAAATTGAGGAACAAATGTATGTGTATAGTTACCACCAGTCTGGACTGCGCTAGTTGCTGCACTTACAAAAGTATGACTTCCACCAGCTCCGCCAGTACAAGCGAAACCAAGATTTTCAAGTTTTACAAACTGACCAACAAATGTAACACCATGACCAACGTTAGTGGTCACTGTCATTATACCTGTGAAATTATTATAATTAGCGGTGCTAATATTTCTACTTAAACCATTAGGATCTGGGAAAATATGAGTTGTAATACCTGTACCGCCAGGACAAGTTAAGGCAAGACCAGAAATACTGATTAGTTCACCACCAATTGCTCCATGATTAGGAACAGTAAATGTTGCAATACCAGTAGAGGTGTTGTATGTCATTCCAGTAATACTACTAATACCACCAGGTTCTTTACTTGGTTTTGGATCGTATACGTGACGATATGAAGAAACCCCTACATTAGTTCTAAATGACCTATCACTGTAAATAGTATCAACAATGAATGAATCAGTCCTTAGTTTCTTCTTACTGATTGCATTTTTTGTATCTACATCGTAGAAGTGAGTATAAGTTGAAATACCAGCATCAATTGTAAACGACTTCTTACCGACAATACCAGTTACGATAAAGGTATCATCTACACCACCAAAGTTCTGTTTTCTTACTTCACCAACGCCAATTGAAGGTGTATAGTTGTGTTTGTAAGTGGTAATACCGACGTTACAGTTGAATCTAGGACCACCTTTTGTGATAGCACCAGTAGCAACACCAACAAATGTATGTGCATAGTTACCACCTGCAATAACAGCGCCTGCAGTTGCACTATCAAATGTATGAGCAGATAAGTCACTGATAGAAGAAAGACCTACACTAGAGTTGACATTGATAGTAATAGTCGTTGAGGTTACTGCACTAATTTCTAAAGATTTCTGATATGCATAATCTGGAGTACCAGCATTGATACCAGTACCACTAGCACGAGGATATGACTTGACTAAAGTGTTACCATCTAAAGTACAAGTAAATGATATTGAGTTATCTGCTAATTTTATATGTTGACCGACTGCAAAAGCATGAGAACCAATAGTCAACTCCATAACACCTGTTGTTGGTTCGTATGTAGCGTTAGTTACGTTGAAATTAACTATCGGTGATCTACCAACTTGAAGATCGATGGTAGTATTTCCAACGCCAACAACTGAAACTGGTTGCTCGAATGATTTATCTACTTTATGTGTAATACCACCTGTTACAGCAGATGTAAATGTATGTGCATCTATGTTTGTAGATGGGGTAGAATTGTCAGATAAAGACTGAATCTCAAAAGTATCTGTTGTAGTATTAGAAACTTGTATCCATTCTCCACTAATAGGATCACTAGAACGTGGATATGATTTTGCACTCTTACTTCCTAGAGAATCTCCAACATTAAGTGTAAACTCAGTTCCTGATGTAACAGTTACAGCAGTGGTTACTCCTGCAATAGGATCAGTAACACGAGGATATGTGTGGGTTGTTGCATGATAATCTGCAGCACAAGTAAATGTTAATGAATTGAAATCAAGAGTAATTGTATCACTAGTTGACATTCCATGAGCAGCTGCAAATCCTAATGTAAGAAGACCTGTTGATGCATTATAAGTTGCTGCGTTAGGGGTCTTTTCATTTCCAGATTCTGCACCACTCTGGACATTAACAGCATTAGTTGTTGCAGATACAAATATATGAGTAGTTACACCATAACCACATATGAATGATAATGATTCATCTGCTAATTTGACCCAACATCCATCATCCATGCCATGACCAGCAACAGTTATAGTTGTTACACCTACAACAGGATCATAGATGGCATTAGTTGCTGTAAAGGTTTTAATTAAATTTCTTGGATATGTTTTTTGAGAACCTGTGGAATCCATATCACAGGTAAATGTTAATGCATTAGTTCCAATATCAACAGTTTCACCAACAGAAATACCATGTCCATTACCAACAGTAACAGTCATGATACCTACAACAGGATCATAGATGGCATTAGTTACATCATATGGTCTAGGTGCAAGAAGTCTGGTTACTTCATAAGGACCAGTTTTCTTAATTGCAGAAACTGTACCACGAGTATTAATTCCAACATTTAATGTAATAGTATCTGCCCCTACTGCATCAATGTTAATTGCAGTATCATAATAAGGGTCACTAGCACGAGGATAAGTCTTAGTTGTTACATTATTATCGTCCTCGCATGTAAAACTCAATGCTCCGTTTGCTATCTTAATACTGGTTCCAGTTGTTAGAGTATGGGCACCAATAGTTAAGACCATTACACCTGTATCGTTGTCATAAGTAGCATTTGTTACATCATGATTAACAATAGGTGATGCTCCAACGTTAATTGTAATAGTATTAGTAGTTGTTCCTGTAATAGTAATAGTTTGTCCAGATACAGGGTCAGTAGATCTTGGATAAGTCTTCGTTGCTGTATTTCCATCCATTGTACATGTGAAGGACAATGCGTTATCAGCGATGGTAAGTGTATTAGAAGTTGTTAATAAATGAGTAGCAGAGGTAATTACCATATTACCTGTGTTAGGAGTATATGCTACGTTTGTAATTGGGTTTGGTAAATTACCAACGTCACTTGTAACTCCATTTGTTACAGCAGATAAGAATGTATGTACATAATTACCACCAGACTGAACTGCATTACTTGCTGTTCCTCCTACCCATGTATGTCTACCAAGGTTATATGTGTGAACAATTGTAGAAACACCAACATCAACCCAGATTGTATTTGGATCAACTATTCTTAGAACTCTGTAAGATCTATTAGGTTCGTCAACATAATCTGGGAATCTATGAGTAGTTACGCCAGCATATGCTGAAGAACAATTAAAGAGAAGATTTTGTAAATCTAGACTATCTGTTACTTTAAAATCATGAGCAGCAGTTGTGGTTACAGTAGCAAGACCAGTAGCATTATTATAGAAAACTGTTCCAATATTATATTTTCTTCCTAATGATTGTGGGAAAATAGTTGATGTTAGACCAGCAAAACCACTAGGACATGTAAATCCTAAACCAGCAAAGTTGACTCTATCACCCAATGCAAATGGTATAGAATTTCTTGCAACAGTAATAGTAGAAAGACCAGTAGTATTATCGTAAATAAAGTCAGTTATACTGTGACCAATACCTGATTGCGATGATGGATATATGGTTGTACTTAATCCAAGAAGTGCAGTACCACCACTTACATAAGTGTGAGCAATTGTGGAAGGTCCTACGTTAACTCTGAACTTATTTCTAGTTGGTGTGCTAGAAACAATAAATTCAAATCCATATTTACCAGTTGGGTAGATATGAGATGTAACACCAACCTGTACCTCACCACCTTCAGTATAAACATGAGGAATAGAAGTTATACCAACATTTGTTAGAATCTTGGTTGGAGAAAGAACTTTAGTAACTCTGAATTGATTTCCCTGTGTACCATCTGGGAATGTTGAAGTTGTTACTCCAAGATAGTTAAGAGTTTTAATCGCATTTGTAGTTGCACTAACAAAGGTATGTGGGAATGTACCTGTACCACCAGTTCCAACATTAACTTGGAATGAATTTGTAGTTACACCTGAAATTGGTAGATACTTATTATATGCAAAGTCTGTAGGACGAGGATATGGATGAGTTGTAGCACCACCATCTAAAGTACATGTAAATACAATACTACTTGCACCAATGGAGATTTTATCACCATTTGTTAATCCATGATTAGAAGCAAATGTGACTGTAGAAAGACCAGTTAAAGGTTCATAAGTAAATCCAATAGGTGTTCCAACATTAACTTTTGGACATGTAAATCCAAGACCAGTTAATTTTATCTGTTCTCCAGGTAGTGCTCCATGAGGACTAGGAGTTGTAATCGTAGTAATACCTGTAGAATTATTATATTCAAAGGTAGAAATAGCAAATGTTATTCCATATCCAGCACAAGAGAATTCAAGACCCTGCAATCTAACCTTATCTCCTTTGGAGAATTTATGAGGAGTTGCTGTAGTTATTGTTGTAAGACCTGTTGGTGCGTCATAGATGGCATTAGTAATGTTAGCACCATATCCACACTTTAAGTTAAGATTTTCAATAAAGAGTCTTTCCCCTTCCACATATCTGTGAGGAGTTGCCAAAGTAATAGTAGCAATACCAGACTGATTATCATAATTAAAGGCAGAGATAGTCTTAGCAATACCTGCTCTACAAGGGAAGAGAGTGGTTGTAATTCCAGCTTTCTGACTGATTTGAGCAAACTTTTGACCAATACATGTGAAACCAATACCATTGAAGAATACTTCCTCACCTACTTCTAAAATACCAAATCTTTCTAGAGTGGTTACTGTTGCCATTCCAGTTTTATTATCATAAAGGAAGTCAACCACAGTCTTCTTCTGACCTCTAGTATATGGGAAGACACCAGTAGTAATTCCAGATTTAGTTGGTACACAAGTAAATCCAATACCTACAAAATCAATACTATCACCTGCTTCTAATCCATGTGCTTGTGAGGTTGTAACTGTAGAAAGTCCTATAGTATGATCGTAGACATAATTGGTAATGCTACTCATTCCTTGAGTTGTTGGTGCAGTCAGAATCTTATAAACTTCACCTGCATGGTTGATAGAAGCACCAATAGATGGATTACCTAGGTTTGCAAATCCTTTACCTTCGCTAGAACCTAAAGTAACAACAACACCACCTCTAGGTAAACCATTTTGGTTAATATCTGTTGCAGAAACAATAGGATCTCCACTTTCATTAAGAATACCAGTGAAAGTTAGATCAGTCTGACCACCAGTTTCTCTAATGAATAGGTTTGCATTAAAGTTATTTGGAGTTTGTGGTTTTTGGAACATATTGTTCACAAAGAAGATACCAAAACCACCTTCACTACCAATACCAGTTATATCTTCACCTTCAGATCTAAGAGTAAATGTTTTTGCAATACCAGTAAACTGACCAGAAATATCATCAAAGATTTTATTGGAATCATAATTTTTTCTCAAATAAACTCTTCCATTAAAACTAGATCCTGCTTCTGGTATACCAGTTGTAGATGCTTCATCAGAAGATTTACCACCATTAGGAGCACCAGTGAAGAAAATATTATTTCTAGAGAAGTTATAAGAACCAGTGTATTTTTGAATTATTGAACCATTAGCATGGAACGATGCTGCTGTTCCTACTGAACCACGTTGAATCTTACATAAGTTAATTGTACCAATACCACTAGAATTAATATCAGTAGTAGTTGTTCCAACACCAACAGCTTCAACAAGTACAAATTCATCATTAATCTCAAATAAATCACCAAGAACAATAGATGAAATACCAGAAACTGCCATAAATGTGGAAGTTTTACCAAGACCAAGACTAGAACCAGAAAGAGTTGTATTATTCTCTAGAGTCCTAGTAATTGGTGACCAAGTAAGTGGTTTTTGAACAAGACCATCAATCGCAATAAGAGATCTGGATAGTTTACCAGTTGAATCAAATTCGTGAAGATTACCTGCACCAACAGATCCTAAAGTAGTTCCAATACCAGCTAAGGCAGCTACCGTGCTGAGACCGATTCTAAACTGATCTTCATTATCTTTAATTGCGTAAACTGGAGATGGTAGAGGATTTCCGTTTGCAAGAGTCATTGGTGCTGTGACAACACCAACAAATGTTCCACCAGGGAGATATTCTAATTCTTGACCACTTGCAAAGAAGTGATTTTTAATAGTAAATTGACCAGTAGCAAGATTAAGTGCAGAAGTATTAGAAGGATTAAATGTTTTAGAGAAAATTGGATATCCATTCCACAACATTGGGAATTCAAAGATATTTCTGAAATTCAAACCTGTGTAAGTAGTATTGAAAGTTTCTTCAACAACTGCTCCATATTCCAATGGATTTACAATATTTCTTTCAAGTTCTAAGTAAAGGACTTCATTAAATGTTCTCATGAACATTTTGTCATTTATACCTGCCTCAGGTGTAAACACAAGAACAGCCTTTTCACCATCATATTTGGCAAATACCGTTCCCAGACCCGTCGTATTACCGACCGATAATACGGGATATTCCGAGAAGTATAGAGAATCACCAAGTTGGTCATTCAAGAACATATACTGGAAGGCAGATACTGTCCTTCCATATCCAACAACCATTGTACACTGGTTTACGGACTGAATATCACTCTTAATACCAGCAAAGTTTGCGGTAGATCCAACACCAACAGTCTGATATTCAGTATAATACTGAGCAGATCTTTCGTTATTAGGAATCATTCCTGTTGCTAAGAATCTATAGTCTCTGTTAGTAGTTCCAGTAGTATTACCAAAACCTAATGTTCTTGCTTTTAAGTTTACAAACTCAGAAGGTCTAGCATTATAAAATTCAATACTAAAGTTATTACCACTAGGATCATAAGTAGTTCCAAATGTACCAAATGCACCTGCGTTAGTACCACCAAAAGAACCATCAGAAAGAATGATATTATATTCAGACATATAACTATCATTTCCATCATGAATTGCTTTCAGTTCAACAAACATGGTCTCTTTTTGACCAGAAGATACAGTTTCTACTTCAACTTGAGAATGTAGATAATCAAAGTTTGTTGCTGCAACAGAAACAAAAGATTTAGATGTAGAAGGTCCAATTTCAGCATCAGAACCCATTAGAGCAGCAAAACCAAACGCAGTGGTACCAATACCAGTCAGTGTTGATTCAGTATTATAAAACTGATTTAGAACTTTAATATCATAATTTTTATCAAATGGATCAGCAGGGAAGAATCTTAAACGAACTTGTGAATTCTCTGTGTCTACAGAACCTTCAAGAGTTCCTATTTCTTGTGGTGTACTATGTAATTTCTTAAAGGTTGGTTCTGCATAGTAAGTATTAGTTCCATCTTGAAGAATAGTAATTTCAGAAACTTGGAAATCTCTACGATCTTCACTAGTAATTTGAACAAGGAATCTATTTGAGATAAAGTTAAATGGATATCTGTAAATATTTTCAAATAGATCCAAAGTGTTTGGATTACTAATATTACTAAACTGACTTGAAATATCGTCAATGTTTAGAACTCTGTTTGTAATAGATTCAAAATAGTCAGATAATTTTGCATTTTCCAATTCAATCTCATTACTGAGTTCTACCTCACTTCTAGTTGCAATATTAACATCTCTACCTATATCAAAATAATATTGATCATCAACTCTTACTTCTTCAACAAGATCTACTGTAGCATTAGTAACAGTAGTAGAAGTTTGAATACCAGCATTCTTACCAATAGTTACTAACTGACTATCAACAAAGTTTTTAAGACCTGTTGGGTGAACACTGTTGTTTACCGCATCAATACAATCTTCATAAGAGACTTCAGTTTTAAGTGTATATGAAAGATTCTGATAATAATTATTATCTTGGATAACTTGAGCACTTGAATTTAGTTTTCCAGAATCAGATGTTCCTTCAATAGTCTTATCTGTTTCAGCTTCTACACTGTAAACACCATCAAATCTTAAGATTTCTACAACTTTTGCTTGACTACCACTCTTTGCTCCAATGATAATATCATCAGGAACAATAGGAGCAGTACCAACAAACTTAATATTTTCAGCAGTTGCATCAAAAGAGATAACTTGTAAATCAGTCTCTGCATTATTTACAAGTAGTTTTTCATTTTTATCAAATGAAGCTTGTTGTAAACCAATACTAAATGTAGGTAGTTCTTCTTTACCAATAACACGAGAGAAGTTTTGAGTATCACTAACACCCAAACCAACATTAAATGTGTAATTTGAATAATCAACTTCAAAGGAGAATGGATTAGTTGTTACAACATTATTAACTTTTAAGAAATTGTATAGATGATCAGATGAGTTATAACCATCTGAACCAGAATCTTTTGAAAAACCTTCGATCCAAACTTCATCATTAACAGCAAATGGAGGAGAACTAAACCCAAGAACAGGAGTAGAAATTGTAAATGTTACAATACCACTTCTAGTTGGGTTAGATTCTGATTTTGTGATGACAATACCGTTTGTATTATTAACTGAATATAACCTATACTCTCTATTTTGTAGACCTACAGGATTAGCTGCAATTTCTGTATCTACAATAGAACCTGAGTTTTCATTAATTCTTGCAACAATATTAGCACCAGGAACTTTTGTACCTACAAATCTATCAACAAGTTCTAACTTAGGAGCAGAAATATAGTTCTTACCATTAGATAAAATACTAATTGTACCAACAGTATTAAAGTCTCTAATAGTAGTAACAGTAGGAACATCAACAATTGGTCTTAAAGTAGTATCAGAAGAATAGTTAAATCCTTCATTTACTAACTGAATTGAGTTAATTTGACCAATTCTGGTTGATTTTGGTTTAATAGTGGAGTTATCACCATTTTCAGAATCAACACCTAAGAATCTTGGTAATTTTCTATAGAATTCTCCACTGGATAGTAAACTAATCTGATCAATTGGACCTTCTGGACCAACAGCACCAGTAGCATAGAACCTTCTACCCTCAGTTGCAGCATAAGAAACTTGCTCTGGATTTTTTGCGATCGCAAAACTAAATGTAGTAGTACCGACTCCAACTGCGGAAGTACCAATACCAGTGATCGTAAACATACCAGTGTATGCACTATCCACATACTTAATAGTATTATTTTCTTTTACATCATTATCTGGAATTAATGGTGTTCCATCTTTAGTAACATTATAATAGAGAATCTTAGGACAGAAGGTATTATTATTAACATCTAATCTAGCATAAGTGTTACCAATACTAATTACACGATCTTCTGCATCAAGAACATCACCAACTTCAGCAGATGTACTTTGACCAGTTCCTACAAACTCACTATTAAATCCTTGGTCATAATAAATTTTGAAATTATATCCATTTAACTCATAGTTTTGTAAATCAAATACAGTTGTAGATCTGCTAGGAATTTCTACTTTTGGATTAATTAAACCAAAGTTATGACTCGTACCACCAATACTTGTTAAAGAAACTATAACGGGGACATCTGCCACAGAATCTTCATATGTTTCACATAATCTGAAATTTTCAGGAGAATCTCTGTAAATGTAATATCTACCAGTTCCTAGTCCACCAATAACTTCTGATTTAGGTTCATAGTAAACTCTATCACCTGTTCTAAAATTATTACCTGAAATAGAAATTCTATTAGTCGATGTATTAACGCCAGTAGAAGAAATGCCTTGAGAATCAACAATAATCAAACCTTCAGAATTAAGTTCTATTCTTACTCTAGAACTTGCACCTAAACCAACTTCTTGATTTGCAATTACATTAAAGTTAACAGTATCTCCTATTTTTAACCCATGAGCTTGAGTTGTAGTAACTGTTGTAGTTGGTTGTAATACAGATCCTCTTACTGCTGTACCGATACCTTGAACAAAATATCCATCATCGTCACTACCATCGCTAGTAAAGAACAATTCAGCACCATTTTTCTGAGTTTTGATGCCAATTGTATTGATTGATTTGTATATAATGAAAACTTCTTGTTCGACACCTGATCTAGGTAAAGAATCGGCAACAAGAGTAGCTGTTGTTCCAATACCAATTGCAGTAGCAACACCAAGAGAAAGTTGACCTGATTTCTTAACAAATAAAGCTTTTTGTCCATCCAAGAAAGGATGTTTATTTAAGAAAATAGATCCATGCTCAACTACTCTAGTTTGGGCAATGTTATTTTCTGTATAACTAAGAGTCTCATAATTACCTACAGTTGTACCTACACCAACTGTTTGTTTTGGATTAAAGAATTTTTTAGGGAAGAATTCAGATACAAATTGTGGAGCATCACTAGCAATAGTGAATCTATCTTGAAGATAACTGATAGTACCAGAAGCACTAAATGATGCAATACCTGTTCTCTCAATACGTACTAAATTTTTACCCTTAATTACATTTAATACTTTAGCAACTTCACCATCACTAAATTTAATACTAGATCCACCACTTACATTTCCTGGTATTCTACTTACAATAAGATCAGTTACAACACCAACTGCTCCCGCTTTAACTGGATCTAAAAGTATAGCTCTTTCTGATGCAACACCAACTACATGGAATCCTTGAAGACCTTTAATATCAGTATTCGTGTTAAATATTTCGATAACCTCACCATTGTTAAAATCATGATTTGGTTGAATAATTCCTGTAATTTCTGTATCACCTGTTTTTTGGAAAGTTACCTCATCAAATTGAACATTAGTGCTTTGTAAATCAGTAACACTTTTACCTTTAATGAAAGAAACCTGTGCAGATACCCCATTACCATTAGTTCCTTCTTCATCAAATAGTAAAGTATTTCCAACTTTATAAAGATCACCTGCTTCAACGATTTCTAACTCTTCAACACCACCAGTAAAGACAGAATCAATAACACCTTCTTGTCCAATTAATTCATCAGCTTCGATAACAAAATCGTAACTAGCATTAAGACTTTTTAATCTGTAAGGATAAGTATTCCTACTAAGATCTAATGCATTAATATCATCGTCCTGAGAGATGGACTGAGACGCTCTAGGAGCGATATAAGTGTCTCCAATATAATATGGGAAGGATGCTCTTGGTAAACCAGTTCCTGGGTCTATTTCAAGGGTAGCGACATATCCATAAATTCCATCAGGGAAATCGTCAGATACAAACCATCTACCATTATGAACATCAAGATCACCAGTTCCCATGAACTTATAATCTTCAACAAAGAAACCAGCGGGATATTCTCCTGCAGTTGGTCTATTTGGAACTAGATTACTCGCTAATTGATATCCAGAACGAACATATGTTGTAATACCTGTGTTTTGTTTTGGATCTCTTGTTGCAAAAGGACCAAAAATTGGGTTTCCATCGTATGCCCAACCAATAATAGGAGATCTTTGTGCAAGAGAATCTCCAAAATCAGTTTGAAGATCTGTAGAATATGCTAAAGATGCATATTGAATTGGATATTGAGTCTCAGCATTTAAGAAATCATCTGTTGAATACTTTTCATGCAAATTAACAGTTAATGGTCTTACTGTTGATTCAATAATACCAGACTGTCCTACAGACCTTACAACAATAGCTGTATCTTCTGCATCGTAGTTTAAACCACCAGAAATTACCTCAACTGTAGAAACCTTACCATTTGCATTAAGTTTTGCCTTTAGTTGTGCACCAGAACCTGTAGGACCTGTAACTGTTAAATCTGGAGCAGAAGTATAATTTGAACCAGCACCAATGATTTGAACCTGTGTAATAACTCCATTACTAATCAATGGTTGGAATTGTGCTCCAGTACCACTTGAAACTGTAATTAGAGGTGGTTTTTCAAAGTTTAATACTTTAGAACCATAATTTGATCCAGGTTCAGATAAGTATGCACCAATAATCTCACCTCTTACATCTGGTTCGCAAGGAATGGATACTGTTGTTCCACCAATAGATGCTACAACAGTAGCAGTAATATCTGGATATTTAACAGTATGAATACCACTACCAACATCGCTAAGGAAAATATATCTACCTCTATTAACATCAGTTTCAGAAAGAGCTAATCTAAACGCATCTGCATTTATACGAATAATCCTATAATTTGTTTCTGTGGTTAATTCTCGAATAGAATTAGTTGCTTGATAAATTACTTCTTCATTGTCTAGGAAACCATGTTGTTTTATAATAAAACAATTAGTTCCTGTACTGATACCTGTTGTTTTAGTTTCATAAGTTCTTTTCTTATATCCAGAACCTTCAGTAACAACAGAAATATTTTGAATTTTATTTTTAAAATCAAAAGATCTAAACTTATGAATACCTAAAGTATTGAAAGTTGTGATACCAACAGTACTAAGACCTGCATTAGCATCATCTTCTGTTTCATGAAGTTTAATAGTAGTTGTGTTAATTACATTGGCAAAATATGCAACACCAGATTGTAAAGTATTTTCAGCATCATACTGGGTATTATCATCAGAACCTAATGTAATTGCAACACCTAATGGTTGGTTTCCATTTGGATTATAAACAATTTTTTGTCCAGTTTTAAAATTATGCTCCCCAATAAAAGTAAGTGTATTCGCAGGAATATCAACACCACCATTTGCTAAAATATCTTTAGCATTGAAATTTGCTTCTGTATAATCTTGAGACAGTGTAATTTCACCACTAGCACCTTCTCCATTACCACCTTCAATATTGATACCAAAAACTTGGTCAATATCATAAGACTCTCTGTTTTCAAGATATAAAGACTTTAGAGATCCACTAAGAACAGGATTAATTACAGCAACTGTTCCACCAACTCCAGGATTAGATACTGTAATTTTTGGTGGATTGATAACATCATAATCAGAACCACCACTAACTAATTCAACAGATTGAAGAGGACCATAATATAAGTAATCATTTGACTTATAGTTTAGTATTTCAATACCATTGATCAACATTCCTGTTGGACCATAGGAAGTGGTTTGAGCAAGACCAGAAGAAACACTTGGTTTTAATGGGAATTGCCTTAGAATTTTTTGAGGTTGTATATTCTTACCGTACTGAGAAGCAAGAGTTAGTCTATGTGTACCTGTTCCTGTTTTTAATTCAATAAATTTACTAACTTCAATAAACGATCTAGCATTTGCTAGTTTTAGTTGATTATTAGCAGCTGGATTTACCCAAATAAAGTATCTCGTACCACTTACTAATCCCTCTAGGGCAGTAGATCCAGATAATGCCTCATATACAATTTCGTCACCTGTAACAAAGGGTAAATTTGTCTGGAATGATACTAATTGATCGATTTGACCAATACCAACATCTTGTCCTCTAAAATCGACAAAAACTTTATCAACACTAAATGAGAAAGAAGGTAAACCTTGAGTCGCAACGTACATGGACTCATTAACTTTATTTTTGGTAACATATGCATTTTGAATATTGGAAATAATTGTTTGATTTCCAAATTCAATTAAATCATTACTAGAAGTTGCCCTACTAATTACTCTTCTAATATCCCAATTTCTATCAGTAGTAATTCCTGTTGTATTAGATAATTGTAGAGTATTGCTATCAATAACAGTTACAACAGCGGTTGTTGTAATTGTATTTGTTCCTCTAGCAAGAATTTCTACAGAATCTCCTGTTCTTAAATTACTCTTATCAAACTTATCTGAAACAGACAATGTAGAACCAGTAATTTCAGCTACTTCATATCTTGTTGCAATATTATAGATCCAAGAGTTAAAGATTCTTTGTTTATAAGTCGGTAATGTTAATGGATCTGCAGGTGGAGAAATGTTTTCACCAATACTCTTGATATAGATTTCATTACCAACATCAAGATAATAGTTATTTCCTTGAGCCTCAAACTCTCCGAGAACTCCAGTAATTCTCATTTCTACCTTTTTAGTAGAATCTCCACCTTCATAACCATATGCAATAACTGTAGATCTGACTTCACTTCCAACTGGTAGATCAGATGTTAAACCAGAACAACCTAAAAATTGAGTTAGGTTTTTATCAGTGTAAGTTACAGTAATTCCAAGAGAATCAATAAAGAATGAACCACTCCTAGAAAAACCAACGGTACTATCTACGTTGATAACTCTGGTATTAGCAGAAGCAAGTAGAGTATTTTTAGTAAAACCTGGAACAAAGAATTCACCAGAGACCAAAGACTGTTCGTTAAATCCAACAAAAAGAGGAATTTTATAAAACTCTTCACCCTGACGAGTAAAAATTTCTACCTCAGAAATAGGACCAGATGCAACTTGAACATCTGCATTAGTTGGGTCTGAATCTTGATAAAGAGTTTGACCAGTAAGTAGTAGAGGATTTCCACTAATCGCTTTTACAACAACAATAGCTCTTCTTAAATAATCAGAAGTAGATGATTTGACAACAAAATCTTCAAGGTCAACTACTTGAACCTTTTTACCATAAAGAACATTAAATAAAATTCTAAATGATTCTCTAGTTCCTTTTGTTTTATAGAAAGAATTTACGTTTTTGAGGAAATTTCCTACATTAATACCTGAACTTAAGGTTCTATCTTCAAAACCAGGAGCATATAATTCTTTTAATTTAATATAATACTCTTTTAAAAATTCTACACTAAGATTTTGAACTGTTGTAGTTGTACTTGCTCCACCATTAGTAATACCAGTTGTTAAAACTGTAGTTGTATCATATCCATTACCTGTACTTTGAATCCAAAGAGGGAATCCCTGTGCATTTACAATGAACTCAATTGTATCACCTTCATCAATTACAATAGTTTGATTTAAACCTAAAGAATCAATACCAAGAGTTGTTAAATCATTTGCATTTGAATCTCTATTAGCATTACTTAATTGGTAAAAATCATTATCAATATTCGTGATACCTAGTCTGAATGTAGTGGGAGTGCTTCTACCACTAGTTCCGCTAGCTTTAACACGAATGATGCCAAACATTTTAGTGATGGTGGCACTCTGATAATAGTAATCAGCAGCAGTATATCCAGTTGTATCAAATACAACAACTCCTGAAACGTGAGCAGATGTATCTGTAGATTCAAAAATTAACTCTTCAGGGTTGTTTTCATCTCTATACTTTGATATACCACTAAACCCTCTAATACAACCCTTAACAGTATTACCATCTCTTTCAGTATATGTTATGATCTCATCACCAACTTTTATTAAACCATATTCATCAGGCAAACCATCAGAACTAGACAATACAATATCAGTGTCTGTAGATGTACACGCTCTCTCTAAAATAATGTCTGGATTAATTACATTATCAACCAGATTATCTAATTTGATGTATTGATCTAAATTTTCCGCAAGATCAATCGCACCACCTTGAAATTCTTGAGAAATGTAGTATTGTCTTAGAAAATCGGCAAATTTTGGGTTATCTTCTAATACAAACCGAGGAAGTTGGCTCTCAATAACATCTTTTATTTTAACTCTCTTGTTTATCATTCTATCGAGTTAGTGATCCGTTAGTGTAGCTAGAAGAAGTTGGATATGATACTCCAGAAATCTGATCTCCCGAACTAATCGTATCTTTAATCATATTTATAGTACTTTTAGATAAATCTACATTGAGGTACAAATCTTTTAATCCTATGACATCATTAGACTCTGGAGTTGCTTGTATTTCAATAATATTTTGACTTAAAGAAGTTCCAGTAATGAAAATTGAATTAATAAGAACTTCTCCATGCGTATAATCAACTGTACCTGCATTACCGTCTATAGTAACAACTTCACCATTACTATCTACGCTAACAATAGTTAGTCTTCCTGTGGTTGTGCTGCCATCTGGTTCATCACTAAAGTAAACAGGTGCACTTTCTCCTCTGATATTAAAAGCAGTGGATTTAATGTTCCTACCTTCTAAATTAACGTGGAATTGGTTACCATAACATAATTCATATTGACTCGTAACATTAATTTCTGCACGAAGGTCTCTTCTCATTTGGATTCTTGTAATATTTGACGTAATCGATCTATCAGAATCATCGACAATATTAACGAACTTACTATACTTGAATCTTCCACCGAATTTATTGAGATCTAAGGAATTAGCATACTTTTGAACAGAATTACTGATTCTTGTTTGAAGAGTAGATACATCATTGAATATATTACTGTTATAATATACAAAACAATCATACTCAACAGTTAGGATTTGTAGATCAACTAATTGTTGATTAATTCCTGCAAGAGCAAATTTCTTTAACTCAGTTGTAATTTGTTGTTTAGTAAAGTCAGAAATAAAGTTAGCATTTCTTGGTTTGATACTAATTATGACATTTCCAAATTGTGGTGGGTCTAACTCTTCACCACCAACGACTGAAACACTCTCAGTATCGGGATAAATTTGCTGAATTATCGCTTCATAATCAGTTGCAGAAACCGCCCTGTATTGCGATGAATATAACCTAGGAGCATAATACTTAACTGAGTTAATTGACTCGATCTCATCGCCACTCTGAGCGGCTTGAACGGTAGTTAACGTGATAGTTAGAGTGCTCTGATTTACACTAACATTCAAACCATCATAAAAATCTCCTCCAAATGAAAAATTACGAGCACCGTTTCCTTCTCTACCCTCAGTTACAATATAATCGATTCTAATATCTGTATTTGGATCTAATTTCTTACCAAAAAATCCATCACCAAAAAGAACTTCATATTTTTCATCTTCAATCTCCTGAAGTAGGAAAATTTCAGAGTCTTTGGTAATTTTAACGATATTATCAACTAATCTATATCTTCTACCATCTCCAATCTCTCCAGGTCTAAAAATAACACTTCTAATAGTCGATGTATCAATAAATGGATTATCTAAAACAAACTTCTGCTCACTATGACCACTAACTGTAAATGCTTTTGATAATAATGTTCCTTCATATACCTCAAACTGCCCAAAATCAGCAACTCCATTTACAACTGCTACTGTTCTATCCTCTGGAATGGCAAAAGCATATGTTGTTCCAGAAGAATCACCAGTACAAACTAGACCCTTTCTTAAAGTCAGTGTATTTCCATTGATAACACTACTTGGATCAGTAACACTAAGACTTATTGTACCTTGTGCAGCAGTTCTTGATCTAGGAACATAACCAATATTTCTAGCAAGTGAAACAACGTTCTCTCTAAGAGTAGCAGAATCTATAAAAGATTCATTAACAACCATATTAGTGTTAAATGCAGTCTGATATGTGTTATATGCTAATGTATCGATAAGAACCGACATGTTTGACCCTTCATAGTCAAAACCAGTAAAGTCGGTATTTGCTCTTAGGTAGTCTTTAATAGAGGATTTAATATCCTCATAGTCTAAATTTGTAAACTTATTAGATGGCATTATCTTGTAGCCTCTAGGATGAACGAAATTGCTTGGGCTGAGGATAAATCCCCAATAATATCATAAAATATTGTTACTCCAAATGCATTTAGGTCAGGTCTAGACTCAACTTCAACACTAACATTACTAACTCTAGTTTCATATAACTGAATTGTGTTCTTAATTGTATCAGAAACTACAGAAGCAGTTGCATCATCAATTAAATTAAACAGAGTATCTCTTATTGGCGATCCAAATTGTGCATTAAAAAATTTTTCACCAGGAAGTGTAAAAACACAATTCTTAATTGCTGTCTTTATTGCATCTTCGTTCTTAACAACGAGCAAATCATTCGTTACTGGGTGAGGTGTGAATGAAAAACTGATATCTTTGAACGATTTTGAGGTAATCCTATTGGAAATAGGCATATTATCGTAGCTTTAAATTTATTTATACGTATTAACGACAACTTTTTTTACAACTACTCAATTTCTCCACTTTTTTCGTCAATCCACTCGCTAACTGACCTCTCTTTTGCTGTTTCCCAGAAATATTCATCAGTATCTCCCAGTCTTCCCCAGTCTGTTCCTGCCTCAACTTGATATTCTATAGTAGAAACCTTAAAATCAGGTTTCTTTGGCATCTCAGGAGTGATAGAAAGGTCATATAGACGCATCCGATTGTTAGGATACAGTGCAAACTGCCCATTTTCGAGTGCTATGCAGTTATGAGACTTGTGTTCTTGTGGAACTTCACTTACATTATTGTCTACTACGTCTGGATTTGCATGGTAATTGTCTAATGTAAACAAATATTGACCTTTAATGAATCCATGATCTCTTGTATAGACCTCACAATCCATTGAAGAGACGAAACCTTTGTTGATTGCCACGACTCCATAGTCCATACAGTTCCAAAATTGGAGATTTTCAAGTGTCATATCAGGATCTGGTGCCTTTGGTGCTCTGACAAATGCACTAATAGGCAGTTTATCGAACATTGCACCGTATTCTGGTAGGTATGTCTCAAAGTAAAAAGCGCGACCAGGTATCGATTTTGCCGAAACCCAGACGCCCTCTACATATTCACCATGTCCATCTTGATGATCTCGCAAATATTCCTTACGTACCCAAACTTTTTCGGCAGGAAGATTGCAAATTAGGTTCATCCTTGACCTCTAGGACGCTTTTTCTTGGAATTACGGGAACTTGCAGCATATTTTGTATGTCTACCCTTCCCTTGTTTTGTTTTTTTCGGTTTTCTTTCAATAGTATTCACTTAATTACCTCTACATTAATGTCTTTTGCGTTAGGATGCCCCTTTTCGTAGTACTGAATGGCAAGATCTTCAAGAGTATTGAACATTTCTTCCTCTGAAAGATCCTTCCATGCCACTACACCCTTGATTGAAACGTTATATCTATCAGATAACTCTTGTTTTTTCATGTCCAACTCTGATATTTGGGTCACAGTAGATCTCAAAACCTGCTGCAATCGCATCTAGACAGAAAGAAACATCTTCTCCGCACATATCTTGTACCTCTCCAGACTCAAATTCTTGCATCTTAGGAGCAAACCAAGGATATTTCATTTCTTCGTGTTCAAAAACTCCATTTTTGATCAGTACCCACCCAAATCCTGTGTAGTCCACCGTGAAGGGCTTACGGCGCTTTTGCATACTTTCACCAGTTTCATGATTCATGACACCTCCATTGGTACGGAAGTCTTGCTCCTCCAACCAGTGAGCAACAGAAGTTGTGCGTCCATCTTCGGTCATGTACCAACCAGCAGCAATATCCTTCTGCATAAGAACTAACTGCAGAAATTGTGCAGAGTTAAAGATAATATCACTATCAATCCACAGTTGATAATCATACTTGAGTTTGCCGTCCCATGGGATTTGGTTAGGACCACGGAGAACATTTGCACCTAATACCTTACAACGTGCAAAGTTAACCATTGATGAGTAATCTTGAGAGATCTGAATACTCACTCCCATTTGTACTAGATCAAAACATAGTTGAACAAAGTTCTTCATGAATGCATATGAACAACCACGACCAGGTAGGCACAGTACAACTGCCTTACCTTTTATCAGTTCTTTTGCTTTTTCGTAGTCGTATTCTGGTTCTTTTTTATTTCCGCCCTTAGTTGGGGTCTTTGCTTTTACAGTAAATCCTTTAGCCATAATTTGAGTGGGTTACATCATTATCATACTATAGTATGTAGTCATTGTCAATAAGAGGATTCTTCGGTACATACATCACCAAGACATTCTGTGTATGTAAGACCATCCCAATAAGAACGGTATATTCTTCCCCATATTATATCAAACTCTTCTTGATTTAAATTTTTAAACAAACATCTGTCGTTTAAGTAAATGTGATATGTTACGCTAGTTGTCGAAGTCATAAACCTCCTCTACTTTAATGTCATCGAATGTGTATTTGAAATCATTAAGTAACTTATTATCAATAATTGTTTTGAGCATCTTGAGTGTATTATCTTTTTCTTCGTTTGAGAGATGATCATAAACTACCTTATCTTTAATAACAATATTATACATGATTACAAATCCTCTTCCTCATCGATAAATTTACAAGTAAGTTCAACTTCTGATTTCATCTCCCATTCTACCACATCTCCTTCTTCCCATGTGAGATCTTTAAGGACTTCTTCTGGAATTGTAACATATAGATCTCCTGTTTGAGGATCTTGTTGAATCACTGTTTTGCGAATGTGCTTCATCTCTTTTGTAATTTTTCCACAACTGTTGATGCTTGCATGGGTGCAACATCATTAAGACCATTTGCATCAAACCATGGTGCATCTTCCCAAGAGAATCCTTCACCGAATGTATTATCAGGTGCTATCACATACCAATGACATTTTGCATCAGGTATATCAACAGCACAGACTGCCCAGTCATCTGCCCATTGAGGTACTTGAACGTACATCACGGGTAAGTGATTTGCATGAGTGATAGTAGGAAATAACGTTAATGATATCAAGCATACAAACACCCAGAAAATCTGTGGTATATACCTGACACTCATTGGTCTCTTGTATACTTCCATTACTTCGTGATAGTTATAGTTCATTTGTATCGACCCTCTCTGAGTTTATATATGGCGGAAAAAATTTTCATTTGAAGTATATTTAAAGGTCGAATTGTCACCTCTGTAGGTTAGATGGTACCTACGCGATTAAACACACAATAAGAAAGGGGCATAACCATTGCCCCTAACGTATTATATAAGGGTGAGGTGTTGTCTGTTGCTCCATAAAGGCAGAACTTCACCTCACAAACAATGGGTCTTACTTGGTCAGAGGTCTCCACACATAAAGGGCATGTTCCGTTGGGGTCGCCCACCCTTGCCTGACCAATGCCCAGAGGATCAGAGTTCCTCCAGCATCTCATCCATCTCACATGAGTTGATTAATGGGTCATCCCATCTTACCTTGTCTCCTGTGGTGTCTATGCCATAGTTGTTGAAGATCTCAAGTAAGTGTGACCAGTCCATCGCTCTGCGGGCGATGTCATAAAGTCCTTCATCGCTGCCTATCCAAAGTGCTGCGTTCCATGTCTCATAATTAGTCCAACCGTTGTAGTCTGTGTCAGTTGTAGTTGTTTGATAAGTTGAAGTCATGAATGCTCCTGTGTGGTATGTACTTATTATAAGGGGTTATATATGAACTGTGTATAGGTCATGTGCCAGTTTGTTTAGTGGCATACTCTAACACATCATGCTCTCTGAATAGGTTATAATAGGTGTCGTTCATTAACCCGAACTCAAAAGACGTGTTTGCGTGTTGTTCGGTTACACCATCATAACACTTAAGGATTTCGTCGTAATTCATTAGTGCTTCCTATTTCTGATGTATTCACTTAAGCGATCATTAAGATCCGCAAATACGACGATTACACCGATTGTTAAAAATGTTTCAACCATTACGCATACCTCCCTGCTGGATGTGGGTTTGATGGTGTGCATCCGAATGATGCGAAAAATTCGTTCATCATTGGGACGTTAACCTCTGGATCGTCAAAGTCAACTTGGGCAATGTGGTCTACTCCCCACTCGCTTACTTCGTCAATGAAAGTTGCGAAGTCTTCGCAAACGTATGCCATGTTTTCAAAAGAATCAACTTCCTTTATTCTTTTAATTAATCTTTCTGTTTTGGTCATGTGTGAGAACCTTTGTTTGTTATGTACTTATTATAAACAATAGGGAGATCAAAAGAAACCCCCCTTGTGCCACTTTGTTAACTGTCACAGTACACCTCTCACGTTGTTACTTAATATGGTAGATTGACCATTAGTGACATTATGAAGCATATTATCAAAGGTTTGCATGTCCCATTCTTTCTGCTCTGGGACTTCCATTTCATATGCAAACATAACGACTTCATAAAGATAATCGTATTGAGTTTGTGTCAACTCAATATTAATACCATTACTCCTTTCGGATTTAAATGATTTGTACTGTGAAAACTTTTTATTAGTCATTTGAAGTATACTCCCCTTCAACGACTCTTTTACCATTAAGAGCATACCATACGATTTGGGCATGACCATATTGTTGTGCCATGTCATAAAGTAAATCATATGCGAAAGTCGTTTGGACTCTCTCTCGGATGTTCGTGTTTGGAACTTCAATGAATTTTTCAATCATTATACACACCTCCCTTCAAATATTAAGTTTGCTTTTTTATCAAGTGCTAATTGAACACCTAAATGATCTTTGATCAAATTGAACATCTTACTGTTTAATTTGTTTGATTCACAGAATTCTGTGATTGCTTGTTCCATACAATCTTCAAATATGGATTCATGATGTAATGTTGACATAGTTTGTGGAAACCTTTGTTTGTTTATACTACTATTATACCCATAAAAGGGGGCATGTTGCAAGTGATAGTGGACACTTTATTAACTGTCACACTTAATAACCTTTTAATCCTCCGTCGCCATATACTTCCTTCATAAGGACGTCATATAATTCTTTGATACCTTTAACATCAAAGAATTTATCTGTAAGTTCATCAAGTATCTTTGACTGGGCATCTGCATCATAGTTTTTGCTTAAGTCTCTGATTTCTTTAATGTAGTAATTTTTGTTCATTAGTCTTCTACTCCTAATGCTTCGTTTAAATGTGATACTAACTCACGACAAAGACCCGCCATGTATTCATCACTACCATCTTCCTGTGGGTACATGTTGAAAATTTCAAGTAATTCATCTGCTGCATCGGATGCTGCGACTACTGGTGCTCTGTCAATTTTAAAACGATCAGTTGCGTACATGTTGTGGAAACCTGTTTGTGTATACTATTATTATACACGACAAAGGGAGGTGTAAACCTCCCCATGTGCCACTTTGTTAACTGTCCACTAATGGTCACACTGTTTGTCAATGTATGCATCTTCGTTCCAATGCTCATTAGAATTCAATGCCCCTACGTATTGTAAAATCTCATCATAGGTTTGCATACCGCTGCGTGACATTCTATTACAAGTGTATTCCCATCCGAGGTCACATAGTTTGTCCATTAACACGGATAGTTTGATTTGACGTTTAGTTTTCATGAAAATTCCC
>Ga0209232_1000044_pt1 | contig 72862 bp, 81 predicted proteins | sample ETNvirenome_2_60_FD_184066 | JGI IMG/M metagenome (GOLD analysis project Ga0209232, IMG submission 184066) | Marine viral communities from the Pacific Ocean - ETNP_2_60 (SPAdes) (version 2) | ecosystem: Environmental > Aquatic > Marine > Oceanic | place: Pacific Ocean | collected 2013-06-22 | reverse complement strand
AAGACAATCGGAGGCCAGAAGGTTAGCCGTGGTAAGGATGGAAAGTTCAACAACTGGTCTGCAAGAGCAGCACAAATTGCATCTAAATATTGCAAAGACCCTAACTACGGAAAAGGTAGAGGCAAGGATTCTAAAAAGGAAGGAATCATCAGAGAAGAAGAAGGTGGCCTGAAAAAATGGGAAAGAGAAAACTGGACTCATTCAGATGGTTCGCCGTGTGGTGCACCCAAAGGAGGAGGCGACGGATCTGATAGTCGCTGCAAGCCAGCATCAAAATGGGCAAAAATGTCTTCTAAAGAAAAGAAGGCTGATAATGCGAAAAAGAAGCGTGGCACCGATAAAGGCAAGCAATATGTAAAATCTAATTATCCTGTAAAAAACGAATCACGTAAAAGGGTTATTGAAGTGCGTATAGTTAAAAAATCAAAATTAAAAGAACAAAAAAATTGTGGCTGTGGTCAAGACCCATGCAAAACATATGGACTCCAAGAGCAATACATCAGAGAAGAAGAAATGAGCGATAAGGACAGAAAAGAGTTGGAGCAAATTCGAGATAAATTATATGGCGCTTCAAAAGCACATAAAGGCCAAGCAGATAAACTTGATGGCATATTGAAAGAAGAAGAATTAGAAGAAGCGGTGTATCAAGGAAGAACAGTTACGCTAAACAAGCCAATGCGTGGTGACGTTAAAAAATTCAAAGTTTATGTCAATTCTGGGAAAAAAGACAAAGATGGTAAAGTAATAGCAAAGAAAGTTAATTTTGGTCACGGTGGAACCTCAGCTAAAGCCAAAGGCGAAAAGACAATGAAGATTAGAAAAAACAATCCGAAGGCTAGAAAAAACTTTAGAGCCCGTCACGGTTGCGATAATCCGGGACCAAAAACGAAAGCCAAATATTGGTCTTGCAAAAAGTGGTAAAAAATACTTGACAAATTTTTCTAATAGGTTATATTGATATTAACATCGGAGGTCAATATGACAATAAACTTAGGATATGCATGTATCAACATGACATTACAAAAACAAAAGATCTGCTCTAATCGTGGCATGATCAAGCGCACTTTTAAATCTAAAGGTGTCGCATACGCATCAGAGCTAGCACTTATAAACGTGAAGGCTCTCAAAAAGATTATCGAGTGGAATAACACAAACGGCATCAAAGTCTATCGCATGACATCATGCCTGTTCCCTTGGTTCTCAGAATATGATATTTTTACTTTGCCAGACATTGATGCTATTGCTGATATTTTGTCCGAAGCTGGTGAAATTGCAATGTCTGGCGGTCAACGTTTATCATTTCACCCCGGTCCCTTCAATTGTCTCGCATCTCCAAGCGACGATGTGGTTCGCAAAACTATCGCAGAACTTGACGCACACTCGACGCAAATGGATCTTATGGGTTTGCCGGAATCTCCCCAAGCTAAAATCAACATTCATGTCGGTGGTTCATATGGTGAACACGACAAAGCTCTTGCTAGATTCTGTAACAACTTTGCAAGACTGGCTCCAAACACACAAGCCAGACTCACTGTTGAGAACGATGATCGAGCCTCTCTGTATTCTACTAAAATGCTATACGACGGTGTGTTTTCTAAAGTTGGTGTTCCAATAGTTTTCGACTCACATCATCATGAACTTGGTCCCCAAGATCTAGATTATCACGATGCGTTTTATCTTGCACGATCAACGTGGGACAAGATTGGTGTTAAGCAGATTTGTCATCATTCAAACTCTAAGAAAAAGTATGAGGACGAGTCAGTCAGAGCTAGTGCACATTCGGATTGGTACTATACGCCATTCGAAAACTACAAACAACCAGTCGATGTTGTGCTTGAGTGCAAGATGAAAGAGCAAGCGTTACTAAAATACAAAAAAGATTTTACATGCGTGTAGGCGATCTTGTTGTTTGGAAGCCTGACCTGCCCTTTCAATTCTCTAGAGATTATGGAATTGTCATTGAGGTTATTGATGGCTTTTTGGTCGGTGTTTTGTGGCTCGGCTCTACCGAAGTTTATTTAGAGCCAATTAGGTATTTGGAGGTTATTTATGAAGAGGGCAATTAGTTCCATAAAGAAAGGTGCGCTTGTAAAAAAGAAGTACAATATTGACGAGGTTTTTGGCATCACAACCTCAAATGTCGAATACCATAGTCCAATGAACAGCGGCACAGTTACCGCATATATTTGGGTTTTATGGGATGATGGTGACCACCACCTTTACAAAGTAGATATGTTGGAGGAAGTAAATGAAAGTAGGTGATTTAGTAAGAGTAAAAAATACGCCGTGGGATGATTTAGGAATTATTTTAGAAATAAACGGCAATTTCAAGTGGGCAGAAGTGCATTGGGTAACTTCCGGGTACATCTATGCTTTTTTTGCTGAAGACTTGGAGGTAGTAAATGGAAGTGGGTGATCTCGTTTGGCTCGATAGGAGACAATTTTATGAGCATGACGAGAACGTTGGTATTATTTTAGAAGTCTTACAGACTCCTGATGGCAAACTTCTTAAAGTTGCATGGGATAATAATGAGGCTTCATGGTTTCACGAAGACGAATTGGAGGTAATAAGTGAAAATAGGTGATTTGGTTAAACTTAAAACAGGAACTGAGATTTATGGCTTCATTGTTTGTATACAAGAAAATAAATGGATTGGTTCTCGATGCGCCGTTGTCTGGCTACAGGACGGATTCCCAAAGAAATGGTATGCATTAGTCGAACTGGAGGTGTTAAATGAAAGTAGGTGATATAGTTTACATGAGCAAATCGATGCTCGAAATGGGATACCCAGAGATGGGAATAGTTGTGGGAATGAAAGGTAAACATTATGTTGTTGGTTTTCCAAATGGATTGGTTCAACCATTTCATCCTAACTGGGTTAGGGCCATATCAATCGAAAGGAAGAATAATGGCAAATAAATTTAAGGTAGGAGATCTTGTGAGGCATGTGCACTGGGATCTGTATGGAATAATTGTGCCAAGTGACAATTATTATAACTGGGTAAGAGTGATGTGGACTCGTGGAGATTTGGAAAAGCCACCCCAAGGAATTACTTGGATGATGAAGGAGGAACGAGTTGGTTGGAATTCAACACAATTCCCCGTTTGTAAAGTGGCGAAGCATTGGATCAAATTAGTACAAAAGGAGGAATAATGGAAGAAAAAGTTAAAATTTTATCGGAGATCTTGGGAAGACCCAACACTCCATCGGGCGGTGAGTTGTACTACCATTGTCCTTATTGTAATCATCACAAGAAGAAGTTGGCAGTCAATCTCAAGAAAGGTTGGCACTGCTGGGTCTGCGACAAACGAGGCAAGAATGCTTATCGCATTGTCCGTAAGTTTGGAACATACCAGCAAAGACAGAAGTGGCTTGAGCTGGAAGGTCGTCTCGACCTATCAGAATTTGATCAAATCTTTAATGAATTGAATAATCTTGAAGAAGTACAGACAATCTCACTACCAGATGAATTTATATCGCTCTGTAACAAACACCTGCCTCGCACATGCAGAAAACCTTTAGAATACTTGGAGAGCAGAGGTATAGGCAAAGATAAGATACTGAGATGGAAAATAGGTTACTGTCCCGAAGGCCAATATGGAGGCAGAATAATCATACCTTCGTTCAACAATAACGGAGACATTAATTATTTTATTGCAAGATCTTATGTTGGTCACTCATGGAGATACCTCAATCCCCCGGCTAAAAAGGACGTTATTTTCAACGAATTGTTTGTAGACTGGGATGAGCCGATCACGTTAGTAGAAGGAGTTTTTGATGCTATAGCGGCTGGGGAAAATGCTATTCCTGTGCTTGGGTCCACCCTGCGAGACAAAACAAAATTATTTCAGGCGATAGCCCTGAATGACACGCCGGTTTACTTAGCTTTTGATCAAGACGCTGAAAAAAAGACTGGACAAATTATTAAGAACATGTTATACTATGATATAGAGTTATACAAGATAGATGTAAGTGGCTTTGAGGACATCGCTGAAATGCCACGAAGGGTTTTGGAAACTCGAAGGGAAATGGCGCAAGCCATTGACCATGATGATTATTTTTTAATTGACGAACTTAGGAGGATAATGTGAGTGAGAAAGAGAAAGAATATTTACAAAAAGATTATATTAAACTAAAAAATATATGCCGTGATCTTGTTTGGATGACACACGGAACAACGGATAAAGAAGAGCATTATGACTTAGTCAAAATGACAATACCAGCAATCAGGGAAGCCCTTGAAATTATGAAGCAACTTATAGAGGAGGAACAATGTATAAGATAGCACACATAGCAGACACACACATAAGAAACTTGAAGTATCACGATGAGTATAGAATCGCCTTTCGTGATCTTTATGAAAAATTAGCAAGCGACATGCCGGACCTTATTGTCCATTGCGGTGACCTTGCACATACAAAGACGCAACTCAGTCCTGAATATTTTCAACTGTGCGCAGAGTTTCTATCGTCTTTAGCCAACATAGCGCCAACATATGTTATATTGGGTAATCACGATGGCAATCTCAAGAACGACAGTAGGCAAGATGCGATTACGCCTATTGTAAATGCACTGAACCATCCACGATTACATTTACTAAAAGATAGTGGTGAAGTTCATATTGGCAATGATTTGGTTCTAAATGTGCTTTCAATCTTTGACCGAGACAATTGGGCCAAACCAACAAACAAAGAAAAAATTAACATTGCCTTGTATCATGGGGCAATTGCCGGTAGCCAAACCGGTGCAGAATGGACAATGGACCAAGGAGATGACGATGTTTCTATTTTTCATGATTTTGATTTTGCGATGCTTGGAGACATCCACAGACAGCAACAGCTAGACCTTGATGGTAGAGTCTGGTACTGTGGTTCAACCACTCAGCAGAAATTTAGCGAGTCTGCTCGCAAAGGTTATCTTTTGTGGGAAATAAACTCAAAAGACAAGTTTAACGTTTCAAAAAGATTCGTAATAAATCCAAGACCCTTTATTACAATAAGGCTAACAGATAAAGGTGCGCTACCAGACACTCATGTACCTAGAAATGCAAGACTCAGAATCATCTCTAGAACCAATTTGCCGGCTGATAAACTTAGGAAGGCAAGATCAATAGCGGAAATGAAATGGAGCCCTCATTCCGTAACAATGCTCAACGGCAAAGAATCGTCAAAAATGCATGATGAAGGCTATTATTCGAACTCTGTCTTATCTGAAAATCTAAGAGATATCAGTGTGCAAGAAAAATACATTAAGAACTATTTATCCGACATGGAGCTTGAACCTAGCGTTTTGGAAAAGGTTCTTGAGCATAACCAGAAATACAATACATTAGCAGAACAAGGGGAGGAAGTTAGTAGAAATGTTATATGGAAAATTAAAAAAGCAGAATGGGACAATTTGTTCAACTACAGTGAAAAGAATGAAATCGACTTTGCAAAACTCAACGGGCTTGTTGGCATCTTTGGCCGTAATTATTCCGGCAAGTCTAGTATTATCGACAGCATTTTATTCACGCTGTTTAATGCAACCTCGAAAGGTGAGCGAAAGAACGTACACGTCATAAACCAAAATAAGCAAAAGGCTATTGGTAAGGTAGAGATTGAGGTTGGAGATAAAACCTACAAAATCTGTAGAAATTTAGAGAAGTATACTAAAAAGTATAAAGGCAAGGAGTCTCAAGAGGCTAAAGTTGATTTAGATTTTCATCTAGTTTCTGATGATGAAAGCCTGAACGGTACAACAAGGAATGAAACTGATTCCAACATTAGAAAGCACTTTGGGAGCATGGAGGACTTTTTGTTAACATCCATGTCTTCCCAGTTAGATTCTTTGTCTTTTGTCAAAGAAGGTTCTACGAAGCGTAAAGAAATTCTCGCTAAGTTTCTGGATTTGGAAATATTTGATAAAAAGTTCAAGTTGGCCAAAAAGGACGCTGCTGAGTTGCGTGGTGTCGTAAGAAGGCTACAGGATAAAAAGTGGGATAAAGAGATCCAAAAGAACATAGAGATCTTGGAGGAAATCAAGCACGATCTTGCTAACCAAAATACCAAATGTCAAAAAATAACATCAGAGTGCGACAGTCTTCAGGCAGAACTTGACATTCTCAATTCCAGAATTGAGAACATACCAGCAGAGCCAATTGACATTGATAAGGTTATTTTAGAAATTAGTAAGATACAGAAACGTAAGCAGCACCTCAAAGATCAAACTCAAGATTTCAATTTCAAGGTCTGGGAAATGGAAGAGCAGGTTGAATCTAAAAAGAAAGAGTTTGCGGAGATCAATATAGGCGAATTACGTCTTAGTAGAGCATCTGCTGATGCTATCGAGCATAAAATCAAAAAGACACGTGAAGCTATATCAAACTGGATTTCGCAAGAAAAGGTAGCACTAAAAAAGATCAAGATGTTAGATAATCACGAATATGATCCCAACTGCGTGTTCTGTTGTGAAAATAAGTTCGTCAAAGATGCACATGATGCTAAATCTTCTTTACCCGATACGTTGGAGAAAATTGCCCATCTACAGCAGCACCAAAGAGATCTACAGGACTCGCTAAATGACCTAGACGTAGAAACAGTAGATAGCCAAATTGATTTACATGTCAAACTACAGGAAGACATTCACCGCCTAAGCAGAACAATTGAGATGCACAAAATTTCTATTGAAGGCAACAAATCAAAAATAAATCTCCTACATAAGGAATACGAAGAGTTGTGTGAAAAGAAAAACCTTTATGAAGAAAATCGAGAAGCAATTGAAAATTTAGAGACATTATCTAGAGAAAAGAATGCTTTAGAAATGGTAATTCGCAGTAAGCAAAATTCTTATAAAAAGTGCCAAGATAGAATAACTGAGATTCTTGTTGAGAAAGGGTCAACCAAGTCGACATTGGCTACGTTGCTTGAAAACCGTAAAGAACTAGAGGATGTTGAGAGAGAGTGGATCGCTTATGATTTGTTTTTGCAATGTATGCATGCAAATGGCATTCCTTACCAAATTATAAAACAAAAACTTCCTTTACTAAATGAAGAGATTGCAAAAATTCTAGAGAACATCGTTGATTTTGAAGTCTTTTTTGAGAGTAATGATGCAAAGCTCGACATCAACATAAAGCACCCATATTATGATCCTCGTCCGTTATCTATGGGTTCAGGCGCAGAAAAGACATTGGCATCGATGGCAATACGTTTAGCTTTGATTTCAATAACAAATTTGCCAAAGAGCGAACTATTTATACTTGACGAACCAGCAACTGCTTTAGATCAAGAACACATGGAAGGCTTTACAAGATTGCTAAGATTGATTAAAAACCAATTCAAGACTGTAATTCTAATCTCCCATCTTGATTCCTTAAAAGACGTTGTCGACATGACAATTGAAATTGATAAAGTTGATGGCTATGCTAATGTGAGGGTGTAAAATGAAATTAACTACAAAATTATTGAAAAAAATAATAAGAGAAGAGGTTGATAGGCTCAAAGAAACAGCCTATAACAAAGCAAAAGAAATAGGGGAAAAGCACGGTATTAACGATTGGAAATCAATCGACTTCGACAAGCATGCGGCAGCGGCTAAACATGCCCTAAATATCTTGTCAAAGTTTGGTTATTTCAAAAGCGACAATAAGGGTGTTGCAAGGTGGGTTAATGAGCTAAACCTAATGAATGGGGTATACAAAATTTATGTACACCCAGACAAATTTTCAGAAGTTGTGAATAAAATAGAAGCCGAAGCTCCTAGTATTGCAAGGTTCATGACAGTTACCTACTATGAGGAGAAAAAATTATGAGTAAGTCAGAAGAAAAAAAATGTAAATGCACAACACCGTGTTGTGAAGGTTGCCAATGTAAGGGGGGCTGTTGCTAATGGCCTGTCACGACGATCATGATGTTGAACAAGAAGACACTCGATTATCGGGTGATTGTGAATCGCATGAAGCGATGAATAAATTAGGAATGATTGATATCATTCTTGGTAAGGCTGTATCTAGAAAGTTGCTGGTTTTTGCAACAGCAACAGGAATGTTTATGTGGTATGGTCTTGATCCTGACACGTGGGGCCTGATTGCAATGATATATGTCGGTGGCCAATCTGTTATTGACACAGTCAAAGTATGGAAGCATGGATAATGTTTTGGGTTAAGCTAAAATTAGCTGCCGCATGGTGTCGCCAATACTGGAGATGGCTCGTATTTGTCATCGCAGTATTGGTTTCTTACCTTTTGGGTAAGAGAGACAAAGATAAACTGAAAGAACAAGCAAAGCTAGCAAAAGATATGTATATTAAAGAAAAGGAAGTGATCGAAAGAGCACATCAGCAAGAAATGCAAGCCAAAGAAGAAGCACAACAAAGATATTCTGAGGCTGTCGATAAGATCGAAAAGAAGTACGAAGAAGACCAATTCGATTTAACCCATGCAAAGAAAGAAGCAGTTAAGAAGATGGTCAACAAGGCCAAGAACAACCCGGATGAGATTGATCGCATTCTGGAGGAACAATTAGGAATAGTAAAAAAATGAAACTTATAATGGAAAATTGGAGAAGGTATATTGTAGAATCTAAGTTGAAATTGGATGAAAACCAAATGCAACCTAAATTCCTCAGAGAGTTTGTAATGAACGAGGGTCTTATTGAAGAAGACAAGGACCCTGACTCGTTATCTGTTCAAGAATTAGCCAATATGAAACCGCAGCAAATAATCAGTGCTTATGAAAACATGAAGAAGAATGAGACTGGTGACAGGATAGCAAAAAGAATTTCTCGGTACAAAGCATTGAACGACAGACTAAGAGAAACAGAATTTGAAATGTCAGAACTAAAATGGACGAGAGAGGAAGGCGGACCTTCAATTTTCACTAATTTTTTCGACTCAATCAAAAAAATAACCAACGCAATTCTTAGGACCTCCTTCAAGACATCAAAAGAAAAAGAGGCCGATATAGAAAAAAATTATGACAAATCTGTCGCAGATCTTAGACAAATCATGCTTGATGCTTATAGTCCAATTGAAAGGGAGCTATTTAGAGCAATTAGTATTTTTACCGGAGGACATTACCCAGCGATCAGGGATCCTGATGCTTTTGATCCAAAGAAAGCCAAAGCTCTCAAGTTTGTTAATGATGGCATCATCGACATGTTTCAGCCTTCCAAAGAAACATACGAAAAGGCTAAAGTAATATTACAGAAACTAGTTCAATCCAAAATAAAACCTGTCGAGGTGTGGAGAGGCCTTAGTATGAAAGAGACGACATCTAGTAAAAGTAGGTATGCCGGTTTAGATTTGTATAAGAAAGGGAACGTAATTAGTGTGGGTAATCTTAGCTCTTTTAGTACTGACAAGAATATTGCTTACGATAATTTTATGGAAGGCGAGCATTTTGCTAATTTGCAAAAAGGTCAATGGGGTGTTATATTATATATACCTAAATTGACAAGGGGTGCTGACGTCGATGAGTTCTCGCAGTTCGAAGACGATGAAGTAGAGATTATAGTGTCTGGTAAATTTAGAATAAGTAAAGTAGAATCGCACCCAAGAGGAAAGGAGAACAAGAGGCAAGAAGGCAATAGCTTACAGGACCTCTTGAATTCTCCAAACCCTCCAAGATATGATCAGCATGTCATAGTCATAACGTTAGAGGATATAAAATGAAATTTTTATTATTATTAACATTAGCACAAGAGACCGAAGAACCAAAGGTCAAATATCAAAAAGAAACGGTCATAGACTTTGAAGGATTAGAATTAGAAGGCGAACTGGTAAGGCCGCAAGGTAACCTCATCTTAGAAAGAAAACGAGCAAATTTCAACCCTCTCATTAGACTAAGAGACACTTTTGATGCCGAGATCAAACAATCGGGAAAGGACATAGAGTAGTGAAATTGACAACAAAACAGTTAAAACAAATCATTAAAGAAGAATTAGGCTCGCTTGTAAAAGAAGCAATGTATGTTCCACCCGGGGTGACTGACATCAGAAAAACACTCAATCCCCGACAGAGAAGAGCGGCGGATGAATTATACCAGACAGATCCAATAATGGGATCTGAGTTAGGTGGCGTGGACAAAGATCATATGGGCCCTGAGAAACCCGAACAGATTCTTGGGACTACTGGGATGCGGATACCAAAAGAAACAATTCGAAACACAGCAATAGATTATTTATCATCTGGATGGGATCGTGAGCGAATGCCCTTTAAGAATTGGAATATACACGCACTAAAGCCAAAGGTAATGAACCATGTACTTGACACACATTATCCCGGCTTCAGGGAACGTTTGGCTAATAGATGGAAAGGAGAACCAGAACATCAAAAAAGTCAGGACAATCAGCTTAAATGGCATGGCTTCCCTGACGGTGAGGAGTGGTTCGGGAAACATCGTGAATCTATAGATCAAATTGTCACGGAAGTTATCTATGATATGTTCAAATTGTACAACAAGGAAGTTCTTCATGATATATTCAAATCGGATAGTATGTGAGAAATAGAATATAATTACAAGAAAAAACTTGACAAACCCCTAAAAGCGTGTTATACTATATTTTTACACGGAGATCAAATGACTAGTTTTTTTATGTTTTTGCTAATGGCATGCCCTGTTGCTCATGCGGATGTGCCAAAGTTTACAAGTATTAAGAAAGGAGAAGCTGCGCCCTTCGCAGGGCGACTATTCAACGACGAGGCTCTTGCAATTATCATTGTTGATAAGAAATTCGAAGGCAAAGAATGCCAGTTGCGTGTGAATTACGAGGTTGATTTGATGAAGGCACATGAAAAATACAAGTTTGATATCCTCACGGCGACTTGTGAAGCAGATGATATGCGTTTGAGCGAACTAATTAGCATTAGGGAAGAAGAAAACAAATTTCTTCGTGAACAGATTAAGCCAAGTAAAAACTCGTGGTGGTTGGCTGGTGGATTTATCACTGGTGTGGCAACTGCGATTGGCATAATGAATGTTATAAAATAGGAATTATTATGAAAATAACAAAACAAAAATTATTGAACTTAATAAAAGAAGAGATGGAGCTAGATAACGTCCTATCAGACGAATTGGAAAATAAAGTTGGACCAATTGCGAAAAAACTTAGAGATGATTTGAAAACAAATGCTGCTGTGGTCAAGATTGTAGACGACGCAGCAAAAAACATTTCTGGTGGAAATGAAAACGTTCAGGGATTAGTCAAGGCAGCTATTCTAAGTAAGATTTTTATTGAAGACTAATGGAGGCACCTTGAGCAAAGATCCAAATTATGCAATTAAAATAGAAAAAGCAATAGCAAAAAAGTATGGCGATGAAACCGTACAGCACCCTAAAAAGAATTGGTGCGATAAAAAAGAAAAAAAATACTTATCGGAAATGAAAAGGCTTTACAAGCCAGAAAGCAATCCAGATGATGATGTTGAAATTGACGGTGTTTTAATATCAAGGAAACTAATTACAAAAGAATCTGATCGTTCTTGTCCGATTTGTAACACATATTCATTCAAATCAAGCGATGATGTTTACATGTCAAAGTTTGGTTGCTGTCAAAGGTGCTACATTCAGTGGGTTGAAGGCCGTGAAGAAAGATGGAAAAACGGATGGAGACCAAATGAAGATTACAAAAACGAGACTTAGAAAAATTATTCAAGAAGAAATGCAAAGACTTGAGGAAATCGATAATGATTGGGCTGTTGAAAAGGCCATGGATGAATTGAGACGATTATTGCTTTCAGGCAGAATCCCAGATCCAATTATGGTTTTAGATGGTTTTATTGAGGAATTGAAAGCTATGTCTGATGGTGGTAGCGACTTGCCGCCAACAGGAGGCTCCATTCCTCCTTCAGGTGACATGGGCGGAATGCCAATGCATGCCGGTATGATGGAAGGATTCAAAAGAAAAAAGAGGAAAAAATAATGGCAGATTCTAATATTTTAGAGATTGTAAGAGGCTTGGCCCAAGCGGCAGCAAATGCTTATGATGGTTCGCATGATGAGCGCTTTGTTCGTGATGGCGAGGCTAAGAAAGTCGGACTCCAGAGAGAGGAAGGTTGCCCTATAATGGATTCTAGGGTTATGGATGGATTTAATGTAAAATTTTACGGAAATAAAATCTGTATAAAATACCAATCAGACATTCAATTGAAAGAGATTCATGGTGGCGGCTTTGAAACAGAGATGGAAAGAAGACTCGATGAGATCAAAAAGTTCTTGCAAAAAGAGTATAAGGTAATCACCGGCAAATCAATTACATTATCAAAAGTAGACGATATTCAGATTTTAGCAACTTCTGTTTCACGAGTAAGGTCATTTGTACAAGCATATCGTCACTATAACATATCCGGCCTAAAAGAAGACGAAGGCTGGAAAGGATCAGAAAATAGATCTGTTGATGATTCTATTAGAAAGTTTTTAGAGTTAAGTAACAATAACAAGAGACCCCAGAACGATACAAGGAAAAAGGGCTAATGTATAATGGCCTTCAGGTTAACAAAGAAACAGATTGTTAAAGAAATACTAAAATGTGGAAAAGATGCTCCACATTTTATTAATAATTATTGTCGAATAAGTCACCCCATGAAAGGTTTGATTCAGTTCAAGACTTACCCATATCAAGATGATTTACTAAATGATTATAATGATTTTAGATTCAACGTTATTCTAAAAGCTAGGCAGTTAGGGATATCAACCATTACTGCTGCTTATTGCGTTTGGTTTATGCTTTTCCACAAAGAAAAGAACATTGTTGTTCTTGCGACCAAGTTCAGCACAGCGGCGAACTTAGTAAAAAAAGTAAAAAGTATGATGAAGAATTTACCTGAGTGGATGAAAATAGCAACAATTGACGTTGACAATAGAACGTCTTTTGAATTATCTAATGGCTCAATCATAAAAGCAGTGCCCACTTCTGAAGACGCTGGTCGTTCAGAGGCGTTATCTTTGCTTGTTGTTGATGAGGCTGCTCATATAGAAAAAATGAATGAAATTTGGACTGCGGTTTACTCCACGCTAGCAACTGGTGGTCGGTGCATTGCACTTTCTACTCCAAAAGGAACGGGAAACTGGTTTCACAAGACGTATATTGGGGCAGTTGACGGAGAAAACGAATTCAATCCCATAGAGCTAATGTGGGATGTGCACCCGGAGCGAGATCAGGCTTGGTTTGAAAAGGAAACTAAAAACATGTCTAAGAGACAAGTGGCCCAAGAATTGCTCTGTAATTTTAACACCTCCGGAGATACAGTTGTTCATCCGGATGATTTGGCTTGGATTCAAGGAAACATCAAAGATCCGATCTATAGAACTGGATATGATAGAAATTTTTGGATTTGGGAGAAATTTGACGGCAATAACCAATACTTACTAACAGCAGACGTAGCCAGAGGCGATGGTGCAGATAATTCTGTATTCCATGTCATAAAACTAAACACCATGGAGATCGTAGCAGAATATCAGGGCAAACCATCTTTAGATTTATATTCTAGGATCCTGTTTGATGCCGGTGTTGAATACGGAAATTGCTTATTAGTTGTCGAGAACAACGGAATTGGGATCTCTGTTTTAGAAAAGCTATGTGATTTGGGATATCCTAATCTTTACTATTCAATAAAGTCAACGCATGAGTTCGTTGAGTCTTATCAGGGGGAAGTGATGGACAAGGCCGTAGCAGGGTTTACTACTTCTACCAAGACAAGGCCACTGGTTGTGGCTAAATTGGAAGAATTTTTTAGGAATCGACTCTTAACAACTTATTCATCTAGAATTTATCACGAATTGAAGACATTTATTTGGCAAAACGGCAAACCACAAGCAATGCGTTCATATAACGACGATTTGGTTATGGCACTTGCCATCGGCTGCTGGGTCAGAGATACCGCTCTACAGGTCAACAAGAGAGAAGTAGAATATAAAAAAGCGCTATTGAATTCTATGTATAAAAGTGACAGCGTTATGAACACAACAATTAAAGGAATGAAGGGCTACAACGAAAAAATTGAAGAAAAACAACAAAAATTCAAAGAAGATATGACTAAATTCTCATGGATTTACAAAGGATAAAAAAATGGCTTATAATAAAAATAACAAGAATCCGTATAATGAAACATCAGGGCTTTTCAAAGCGCTCACAAAATTATTTTCGGGTCCAATAATAAATAGAAGAACTCAAACAGGCAGAAAACTCAGACGCAGACATTTAGACATGTTTTCATCTAAGTTTAGATCTGCTAGCGGTAAACAATTCAAAAAGACAGAATACAATGCAATGAATGCGATCACTGTCAACATGATCTCGGCTAGAAATAGAACAGAGCGTTATGTAGATTTTGATGAAATGGAATATGAACCAATAATTGCATCTAGTATTGATATTTATGCGGACGAAATCACTACACACTCCTCAATACAACCAATGTTGAAGATCAAGTGTCCGAATGATGAAATAAAGGCAATTTTAAATTCATTATATTACAATGTTTTGAACATAGAGCACAATCTTTTTGGATGGGCTCGCACCATGTGTAAGTATGGCGATCTATTTTTGTATTTAGACCTTGACGATAACATAGGAGTTCGTTCGTGCATTGGGATTCCGTCCCAAGAAGTGGAAAGATTAGAAGGCGAAGATGAATCAAATCCAAATTATGTACAATTCCAGTGGAATTCTGCTGGTTTGACATTAGAAAACTGGCAGGTTGCACATTTTAGGGTTTTAGGAAACGACAAGCACTATCCATACGGGACCTCAGTCTTAGAGCCAGCCAGACGCATATGGAGGCAGCTAATTTTGTTAGAAGACGCCATGATGGCCTACAGAATTGTTCGTTCTCCAGAAAGACGAGCATTTTATATTGATGTTGGGTCTATTCCCCCGCAAGATGTTGAGCAATATATGCAAAAAGTCATGACTCAAATGAAGAGACACCAAGTTGTTGATCCGAAAACTGGTCGGGTTGACTTACGATACAATCCGCTTTCTATTGAGGAGGATTATTTTATTCCAATCCGTGGTGGTGCTTCCAACACAAAAATCGAATCTATGAAAGGTGGGGAATTTACCGGCCAAATAGAAGATGTTAAGTATCTGCGTGAAAAGTTGTTCGCAGCGTTAAAAATCCCACAATCATACCTTGTTATGGGTGAGGGCGCACAAGAAGACAAGACAACATTGGCCCAAAAGGACATCAGGTTTGCGAGAACAATTCAAAGACTACAAAGATCTGTTGTGTCTGAATTGGAAAAAATAGGAATTATACATCTTTTTACATTGGGCTATCGTGGAGATGACTTGCTGTCATTCAAGTTAGGTTTGAACAACCCTTCAAAAATAGCAGAATTACAAGAACTGGAGCACTGGAAGACTAAATTCGACGCAGCGGGTGCGGCCACTGAAAACTATTTCTCTAGAAGGTGGGTAGCAGAAAACATGTTGGGTGTATCCGAAGAAGAGTTCCTCAGAATGCAAAGAGAGATGTACTTCGACAAAAAATTCTTAGCAGATCTTGAAAAAGCAGCATCTGGTGAACAAGGAGGCGGTGACGATCTCGGTGGTGGTGATCTAGGCGGAGACCTTGGCGGCGATCTCGGTGGGGACCTTGGTGGTGATTTGGACCTCGGAGGTGATGAAGGCGGTGATGCCGGAGAAGATGAAGGAGGAGACGCTGGTGGTGACGATGATGTTCTATTGGCAGCGCCCGGCAAAAGAGATGAGGACATTTGGGTTCGTGCAGATGCGGCCAAGTTCAAGAGAGGCAAATATAAAAGGCACAAGTCTTCTTATGACAAAGGCGGCAGAAGAAAGCAGATGAAAAATATGGCTACTGGAGAATATGGACAAACTGGGCGATCAATCTGGAAAGGATATCCAGAACTGAGTCGTTTAGGGAAAGGTATTATAGAATCTCATAAAGTAGAAGAAAATAAACTATTTAGTACTAAAGATGAAACAGCTTACTTAGTTGAAGGCTTACTATCAAAGAGGAATAATGATGAAAATGAAGCACAATAAGAAAAGAAATACCGCTTTTCTTTACGAATGTCTTGTAAAAGAACTTACAAAATCAATTGTTAGAAATGATAAAGACAAAAAGAAAGCAATTATAAAGATTATAAAAGAGTTTTACTGTAGAGGATCACTCTTGAGAGAGGATTTGGAAATATACAAATCGGTTCTAGAATCCAACAAGATGTCTACAGAGTTCGCCAAAAGATTTATCTTTGAAGCGAAAAAAGACTACGACGCTTTAGATAGAAAAGCTATCTTCAACCTCCAGACAAAGCTGATTAGAGCCATTAACGAGACGTTATCAAACAATGCTTTTGCTAACTTTATATCAAACTACAAAGACATAGCGTCTGTTGGTGCTTTTTTTGATTCCAATTTGAAGGCAAAAAACAGACTAATTGTCGAATCTAGGCTGCTGACAAAATTGACTAAAAAGCCTAGTGCCGAAAAGGAAATGAGGCATATTGATAACCTGACTTATAAAACTTTTGTGGATTCTTTTAACAAGAGATATGAAAAGACATTAAGAAAAGAGCAAAAGGACTTACTGACTAATTATATTGTTTCTTTTTCTGATAATGGATTAGGCCTAAAATCGTTCATGAATGAGGAAATTTCACGACTTATAAAAGAGGTAGATAACATTACCGAAACTCAAAAAAACGATAAAAATGGTATGTTTTTGTCCAAAATAGAGCGTGTTTCTACTAAGTTGAAAGACTTTTCAAAGAAGCCTATCTGTGAGCAAATGGTAAAAGATGTTTTTTATATACAAGATTTAGTAGCGGAGATCAATAGAAATGCCTAATTTGAAAATAACACCCAAAGACATGCTCAATGTTGATTTATACGATGATGTTGATGTTAGAGTGCAACAGGCGCAACAAGTTCCAGTTCAAATAACGGGCCTTCCGAGTCAGGAAGAGAAGGTTAGCGTCAATATCAAGCCGCCTGACATGTCTGTTAACATCATTAACGATAAGAAAAGAGTATTTGAATTTCAACTAAATGTTAGAAGCGCTTTGAATGGCGACTTTATGATTTTTGACCATAAAGACATTGATATCATGATAATAAAGGAAAAAAAGAAAATTGTTGCATTTGCTAAAGACATGATGTCGGAGGCGGTTTATGGTGCCGAAAATCGACTTTTCAACCATCTACGTAAAAAAGGGATTGTGGCTTATGACTCAATAAAAGGCGGTAGCGTCTATGGGTCTCTAGAAGCCCTTATGTTGGAAGCCAAAGATAAAAAAGAGCCGGAAGTTCTTGATTTAGTTTTATATCAAATTAGTGAATGGATGAAGAACGAAAAACCACATTTTGAAACCGATAACGATTATGATGATCTTATCAATGACTATTATTCAGATCCAGAAGAAGACCAGTCGACTGAGTTAGGCGAAGTGCCACATGAAGAAGAAAAAGGATCAATAAGGCAGCATGGCTTGTTTGCTCCATATCTTTACGGGAGATATACGTACTAATGATATTATCTGCCTTTCAAATAAAGCAAATAATAAAAGAAGAAATAGAATTCTTTTTAGACGAAGATAGAAGGGGTAACAAAATAATTGGCTATCACGCAACAAACACAGGGGTAAATCTATCTAATGTGCTTGGATGGAAAGAGATTACAACCAATAGGAGCGTAGATATGGCCTCTGCTCAGGGTGGTGGCTTTTACTTATTTAGTGACAAGAATAGAGCACTAAGAAGACTCAAGAGCACTGCGGCAGTCTCTGATTGGGATGAAGAAACAGGCATTCATTCATATAGAAAGATGGATCCTGATTTAGATGGACTAGGTATGATTATAACCCTAGAGGTCCCCTACAGCTTTAGGCACTTGGAAATAGATTATGAGGTTAGCTACGACATTTGGATTGATTTCGTAATCACCTATATGGATAGGTTCTTGTCCTTAACGCTGCCTAATGGACAAAAGATTTTTGATTATTATGACAAAGAAAATAATAGGATTGTAGTTAAACCACCATACAACGTAAAAAGACAATTAGGCCCTTATATTACATTAGACAAGAAAATATCTGGTGGCACAAAAAGATTGGTTGGGAACGTTATGTCTAGAGTTTTCAAATTTATGGAACAAGGACTATTTGGTTCTGCTGCTAAGGGAATTCACCAAGAGTTCGAAGAGCAGCTAATTGAGAAAGCACCAGCATTCAAGTATAATGGGAAAAACATCTCACCAACTAAAATAGAAATTGTTGTAAATGATAGATTATATGACGTGACAAAAGAAGTTCTTTCTGGGGATTTCGAACGTATGAAAGCAAAACTGGAGATTTGATGGATTTACTATATTTTATTCTTGCCTCATATGGCTTGACCTTTATTTTGGTTTATGGCAAGATTTTTGAAGACCTAAGGCCGGCAAAAGATTATAGTAAAAAATGGAATACACTATTTCATTGCCCTCTTTGCGTAGGATTTTGGACAGGATGCTTTCTTTTTTTGATAAACGCCGGAACCGAACTATTTACTTTTGATTACACAATTGCAAATTTTTTTATTTGCGGTTGGATCTCATCTGGGACTTCTTATTTTCTATCTATGGTAGTGGATGATTCCGGATTTAAAATAACAAAAAAGGAATAAAAGATGAAATTAACAAGCAAAAGACTTAAGCAAATGATCAAGCGGGAACTAAAGGAAATGATGTCTTACAATAGAGATGATGACCAAAGAAGCAAGAATGCATTCATGATGCATCATTTGAACAACGTTTTGAATGGGATTACTGCTATCCCTGTTGACCAAAAAGCACAAATTGAATCTTCAGTGAAAAACTATACAAGAAATGCAGATTTTCCACAGACATTTGATAATGCTTTAGAAATGGCTCTCAATGATACAGTGCCCGAATTACCTAGTGAGTTAAAAGGAATGATCATGCAGCAAGTAAGATCACAATCAGGAGAATAAAATGACTAAAAAATGGATGTTACAGCCCGTTCGACGTTGTTGTTCAGGAAGCTGACTCAAGCGGGTAACGCCCGCAATAAGGAAAGAAAATGGCTAAAAAATTATTAACAGAATTTTTTGAACTTTGCAAGGATGGTATTTGCCAAGACCTGTTGACCGAGAGGGAAAAGAGAGAAATGGCAAATGGCGTTCTGTATTTATCTGGTAGACTTCAGACATGCGAAAAAAAGAATGGCAATGGAAGAGTCTACCCGTGTAAAGTTCTTGATAGAGAGATTAACAATTACAAAAGAGTTATAGAGGACAACAGGGCTTTAGGCGAACTAGATCACCCTGATGACTCGGTTATAAATCTTAGAAATGCTTCTCATATGGTAACAGACATCTGGTGGGAAGGAAATGATGTAATGGGCAAGATAAAGGTCCTAGACACACCATCTGGTAAGATCTTGAAAGATCTTATCAATAACGGCGTAAAATTAGGAATTTCTTCTAGAGGCCTTGGATCTGTAAAAGAAAGCATGGGAAACACTGTTGTGCAAGAAGACTTTGAACTAATCTGCTTTGACATTGTTTCGGAACCATCAACGCCCGACGCCTACATATATCCAGAGCAGAGCGCTTCGGGCAGAACCATTAGGATGCGTGAAAACAAACTTAATGAAAAGAAAGATCTGATACTTAACGATCTTTTTGATAAAATTTTGAGAGACTAATGAATAAAAATGAACTAAAGAGAATCTTGAAACCTCTTATAAAGGAGTGTATCAAGGAAGTGCTTTTTGAAGAAAGTGGCGCTTTGTCGCATGTTATAAAAGAAGTTGCGGTTGGTTTATCTGGAAAAGAAACAATAACAGAATCCAACTATAATGCGCCCAAACCCAAGGCAAACAATAAGCACTTAAAACAAAAAAAGAAAAAATTGCTTGATGTTATTGGGCGTGATGCTTACAACGGAATAGATCTTTTTGAAGGGACAACCCCGGCTCCAGCGCCTGTTCAAACTGGAAACGGTAGAGGTCCATTGTCTGATGTGGCCCCTAATGATCCCGGAGTTGATATAAGTGAAATTTTTAATGCAAAATCATTTGCAATTTCTAGAAAAATGATGGGGAAAGAATAATGGCAACAAATCTGGTTGTAAAGCCTAGAAGGGGCGAAAATATTGAGCGAGTTATAAAAAGGTTCAATAGGAAAGTAAAGAAACTTGGAATCATAAACGAATACAAGGAAAGTCAAAGGTATACTAAGCCTTCTGATAAGCGAAGATTGAGAAACAAGAGATCCGATAGAAGAAGAGCAAAGGAATTAGCAAAAGCTAACAAATGACTATTTATAAAAGATTGGAGAAATAACTATGTCAGTACATAAGTATACAAGTTGGGGCAGGACAAGAAGCCCAAAAAATATAGCAGGCTCTCAAGGTGGAACAGTAACACCGGTTGAGAGTTTAGATGATTTAAGAGGAATCACGTCAGCAATTGGAAGTCAGGGTTACGCAACAGAAAACCAAAGATACTTGCATGTGTTGATTGAAGATACTAATGAAGACGACAGCGAAACTGTAACTGTCTTTGGGTATTGCCACGCATTTCAAAGATGGTTTCCTCTTATGACAAGAGTCGGAGGAACAAATGCTGCTCAAAGCGGAACAGAGGAAATAAGCATAGTCGGTGAGGATTCCAATCTTACTCCTGCCAGTTGTACACCCGACAAACGCACATATCGAGTTTATGAAATTGTCGGAGTTGACAGGGTAGCGTTTCATTGTGCTGACGCTTCTGAGATTAATCTCTTTGCCGCTTGTAGCACATTTTAGTAGGAAACAACTATGGCAGATTTTGGATGGGCATATTTATCTGGGGCAGTAACTGGTGAAGGACCGGCAAAAAGCATACAGTATTTGAAAGCAACTAACGGTGAATTAACCGGTAGTTCTAAATTTACATTTGATCAAAGCACAAATAAGCTGTTCTTGACCGGAACAATGATAATCAGCGGAACCATTCAAGCACTTACGTTTGACGTAATCCACACAAATAAAATAGAATTGCAATCTTCGGGTAGCAGTAATTTTGGTAACGATAGCGGCGACACACATGTTTTTACAGGGAGCGTTTCTATAGTTTCTGGTGCTTTTAGGAATCATTACAAAAGACTAACAACGACCTCATACACAGCTAGTGCCTATGACTCAATAATTGGAGTTAGCGCCAGTGCGGCTGTGTCTATAAAGTTGCCATCGGCAGCAAGCGCTTATGGTAGAGTTCTTATAATAAAAGACGAATGGTCTTTTACCAGAACAAACCCAAAAGCGATCGGAATTACGGCCTCCTCTGGTCAAAAAATAGACCATGCGGATAATTATGGTATCACTGGAGATAATGCTGCTCTCAGTTTATACTCGGATGGTGTTTCCAAGTGGTTCATCTATTAGCAGGAGGCTAATTTATGGGTTACAATGTTTTAAGCGGGAGCACATCGGCTGTAAGTCTGACAATGAGCGGATCATTTGTTGGCGACGGATCACAGCTAGAAAATGTTGAGCAGTTTCCCCTACAGAACGCTTCTGTTACAAGGATACCATTTTATAAAACAATCAGTGGAGAACTAGGCCTCAACGCTAACAGCGGCTTTACGTTTGATGTAAGTTCTAATGCCCTGACAGTTCCGGGACTTACTTCATCAGTTGGTATTAGAATCACAAACCCAATTTCAGGCTCTTTAGCTGGTTCGGGGAGCTACTTGGGATTAGATTCTAGTGGCAATCTTATAGTTACATCATCAGTCGGAGGCATAAGCTACAGCAGAAGACGAATAACAGCAACAGCAACAGCCTCTACTGGTGACACACTAATAGGCGTTTCTGCATCTGTTGCGATAGAAATAAGATTGCCATCAGCAGGGGCTTACGTTGACGGTCAATATTTCCTAATAAAAGACGAGGCAGGAAATGCCAATACTTACAATATCACAATAAAAACAAGCGGTTCTCAGACAATAGACGGTGAAACATCAATCGTTTTAGAAAGTCCCTATTCATCGGTAAACCTGTATTCAAACGGAACGGATAAATTCTTCATATATTGATGGCAATTATGACTTTTGAATTCTATTTATGAGTGAGGGGGCATAGTCCCCTTAAGTCTATTTGGAGGATAATATATGGCTTATAAATTTCAATTGGGTGCTTATGTTGCATCCGGTTCATTGACCCAAGAAGGAGCAGTCGAAGTTGACGCTCTTACTGCGGATTCAATGAATTTGCAATCTGGTGGAATTACAAACGCTGGCTCTATTGCTGGTGCTAGTTCCATCGACGGTACTGGTGACCTTACTATGGGTACCATTACTATGACTGGTTTTTCTGTAGATGCAGATGGTGACACTGCTCTCAAATCTTTGGCTGTTGATAATTCATCAACAATTGGTTGTGATGCGGACGCAGACATCATGACTCTTGCCGCTCAATCTCTTGTTCTTGCAAACGATGTTGATTTCAACGTTGCAAAGGCTGGTGGTTTACAAATTGGTGGTGTTGCAATGACATCTACTGCTGCTGAATTAAATTTGCTTGATGGTGTTTCTGGTTTGGTAAAGGCTGACTTTACTAAATTGGCTGCTGTTGATGCTTCTGCAACTGAATTAAACTATCTTGATGGTTTTGGTACTGAAACTTATGCTTTTGGTGATGATAGTGTTGTTTTCTTTGATGCGACCGATTCTAAATTGAAAAGTGTATCTGGTGGTAACTTTATTGCTGCTGTGGCCGGTGATGGTCTAGGCAACAATTCAGGAAGAATGGAAGTCAAGGTTGACGATTCTGGTATTGAAATCAACTCTGATACTCTTCGTTTGAAGGACAATGGTGTAACTCTTGCTAAAATGGCTGGTATTACTGCTGGTCAGTTTATCATTGGTGATTCTAATGGTGATCCTGCTTCTGTGGCACTAAGTGGCGATGCGACACTTGCTGCGAACGGTGCATTGACTATTGCTAATAACGCTGTTTCTTTGGCTAAATTGGCTGGTTTGGCTTCTGCTAATTTTATCTTGGGTGATTCTAACGGTGACCCTGCTGCTGTTACTATGAGTGGAGATGCAACCTTGGCAAACAACGGTGCAATTACTTTGGCTGCTGCTCAAACTAATGTTACTTCTATCATTAACTCTTCAATGGGCAAGATTGGTACCGCTGCTAATCAAGAATACATTGATTTTGGTACTGCCAATGAGATCAAATTCGCAATTAACGACTCTTTGGTTGCCACTGTGGAAGCTGGAAAGTTTGTTATCGCTGGTGATTTACAGGTTAATGGTACAACCACTACTATTGATTCTACTACAATTAACATCTCTAGTTCTTTTACATTTGAAGGTCCTGCTGATGCTCATGAAACAATATTGACTTGTGGTTCTCCAACTGCGGATGCAACCCTAGAGTTGTTCCAAGGTGCGGCTGGAACTTACTACATGCCTGTGTTTGCTGATTCAAACGCTAAAACAACAGTTATTGCTGCGACTGCTGCTGAAGTTAATACAGTGTGCGATGGTGACAATGCTCGTGGAACTAGTGCTCTTGCCGATGGTGACGGATTCATTCATAATGATAACGGAACTATGAAGCAGACCAATGTTCTTAAAATGTTTGAGTACACTGTTGATAAGGTTAGTGGTGATGCTACTATTGCTGATACTGGTGTTTTAACTATTGCTGCTGCTGCTGTACACCATGGCATGCTTAATGATGACATCATCTCCGGTCAAGACGAGTTGCTTCATGCTGATATTCTTGATGCTGATGAGTTAATGATCAGTGATGGTGGTGTTATTAAAAGAGTTGGTGTTGATAGTATTCAAAACCACGCTTTTGGTAAAGTTTCTGGTGATGCTACAATTGCTGACGGTGGTGCTTTAACTATTGCTGCTGATGCTATTGAGTCTGGAATGCTTAATGATAATATCATTAGCGGACAAACTGAATTAGCTTCTGGTGATGCTGTTGATGCTGACGAAATGTTGATTTCTGATGGCGGAACACTAAAGAAGATCGGACTTGATAGTCTTAAAGTTTACATGTCTGATGCTGCGGCTGTTGTTGCAAATAAAGCTGATGGTGACACTCTCATAGTCGGTGTTAACTATTTTTCTGACATGGGTAGTGATGGTGAAGATGCTGTGACTCTTCCTGCTTCTGCTGGAATGAGTGTTGGGCAATCAGTCAAAGTCAAAGCTCCTTCTGACTGCTCTGCTGCTCGCTATATCACAATCAACAAAGCTGGTTCTCAAACAATTGATGGCGCTGCCTCAATTCGTTTAGAGTCGCCATTCTCTGCTGTTGAATTGGTATATGTCGCTGCTGATTTATGGAGAGTATTCTAATCCAAACTTGGGTTGTTCAAATTGTGGTTGGTGTCTTCGGGCACCAGCCCTTTTTTATTTTTGGGCTAATTATTCTGGAGATAAAAAATGTCTTATAAATATTCAAAAGGGGCTCAAGTCATCGGAGACCTAAAAGCAGCAGATGACACAGAAAGAAATACACAAATTGATTTTGGAGAAGATTATATAGGCTTCGAAACCAGCGGATCTTTGAGAATGAAAATATCAGGATCAGATGGCTCTATTACATTCAACGAAGCATTTACTTTTCCAATCTCAGATGGAAGCGCAGATCAGGTTCTAAAAACAAATGGATCTGGGCAACTAAGTTGGGCGACACAGTCTGGTGGAGGCGGTGGATCTGGTGTAGGTTTAGAGTATGCGACCGGCCATGTTGATTTAACCACAAACAATAAGCCTGTCAATTGGATTAATGCTTCATCTATTTCGGCAGCATCAGGTATAAAATCTTGGTTTATCGTGCCGAAAACAACCACTATCGACAAGGTGATAGTTTCTGTTAAGGGGAACAATTTTAGCACAGCAAACGATGGAAACGTAACACTAAGTATATATAAAAATCAATCAGATTATGGATCAACAATCGTAAATCAAACAGTCGGCGCAGATGATTTTTCTGAAAAAGTGTCAAACATGGCTGGTGGAACAACTGACTGCAATCAAAAGATCTTCTCTGGCCTAAACCAATCTGTGTCGGAAGGAGATTTGATACATATAAAGGTTGGCAAATCTGCTGGTTCGGATAAGGAGGCCCTTGTAACTATTGTATTTGATAGCGGTGGCTCTAGTGGTGTTACAATCCCTTACCCAAGACTATATTTCTCAGGTATTTCTGCTGTTTCTCAGATAGGAAATAACTCGTTTACAAATGCTACTATTAGCACAGACAATGGTAAATACGAAAATGGCTTTATTGATTTCGGCTCATCCGGAAATACAGCACCAGCTAGATTTGAATCAGCAATCCCGTTGCTTGGTGGTGTTTATACATTTGCATTTTGGTTTTATTCAAAAAGAACTGGTTCTGATTACGGAGCAATTCTAAGACAAGAGTCGGGCGGTTCACCAGCGAATACAGAAAACTATCCACTGGTGACTTGGAACACTTCAGACGAATTAGGAGTTTTCAATGAGACAAGTGGCGGAACGTTTTATGGATCAGGCTATGATATGACAACACATGAGGGCTCTAACACTTGGGTTCACATGGCAGTCGTTGCAAACGGAACTAACTCAAAATTTTACATCAATGGGTCACTTGTTGGAACAGCTAACGCCGTTGTCACTACTTCAGTAAAAGAGTTGGGCGCTTATGATGGGGCAGACACACAGGTGTTTGCAGAAGGTATTGATGATTTCGCACACTGGGCTGAGGAACTATCTGCTGATCAAATATCTGAGATCTATAATTCGTCATCCAAATTAAGAGACATAGTAACATAATAGACATTTTGATCTATTTATTACAAAAACAGAGGAAATTAGATGTCATATAATATTCTTAATAAAAATGTAAACTTTCAAGGCTCAACTCAAGGAACAATTGAAGATGTGGTCGATACGCATTCAACACAGACCGTAAATGGCCTAAAAACAATAACCCACTTGACAGGTACTAACGTTAGAGTTACTAATGATTTAGTAGCACTAGCAAATATTAGCGCCTCAGTTAACATTTCTGCTTCTGCTTTTTATGGCGATGGTAGAAACTTGACAAATGTCGGTGCTGTAACGGCCATAAACAGCGCAACAGCAAACGAACTGGTAACAATTGGTTCAACCACGACTGAGTTAGATGCCGAAAGTGCCCTAACGTTTGACGGGTCCAGCAAAACCCTGACACTAGATGGGGCTGCATCGAAAAACGGCGTATTTAATCTTTACGGCACACTGTCGGGATCTGGTAATATTTCTGGGTCTGCATTTTATGGTAATGGCTTTAACCTCACAGGTGTACAGACTGCTTTGAAAGCCAACGCTGGTCTCAACTATAGCAGTAATGAACTTGAAATAAAATTTGACACCTTAGGCACACCGGCGGGAGGTATTGACGGGGCAGCGGATAAAATTTTGATTTATGACACTAATGCTACTGCACTAAAGCAGGTATCTCCCAACTCGATTGCTGCTCTCTTTGACCCTGTTGTTTCTACATTCAATGGACAAACGGCACATAGAGTTATAACAGTTGGGGGTTCCGAGCAGATTGATGGTGAAGAAAATTTGACATTTGATGGTTCGACTTTGACAATTACCGGCAATGTTTCTGGTTCTTTGGTTGTCTCTGGTAATATTGGGCACTTCGTCACAAGGGTAGAAGCAGGAGCAATTGCTCTTGGTAATGCTACTGGAATCGCCGGAGCAGGGTTGGCTAATAACAACGGAGAAGTTGATGTTCAGGTGACTGGTTCTGTCTTGATATCCGGAAATAAAATAGGAATTACTGGTTCATTCGCCGGTAACGGGCTTGAATATGGCGGCGGTATAAATTCTATAGATGGAGTCTCAATAAAGCTAGAATCTAATTCTGGTCTTTCTGTGTCGCCCACTGGACTGAAGCTGTATGCAAATAACTTAACCACCACAACTCCTACAGCAAACGCTGATAGTCTTGTATTTATTGATGCAGACGATTCCGCAACGAAAAAGATGACTTTCAATGAGATGGCGACGGCAATGGCTGGAACTGGATTAGATGCCTCAAGCGGAACAATGGTTCTGGATTTGACTGAGGTTGGCTTGGGCGCAACCGCTAACAGGGTTTTGACAGACGATGGTGATGGCACAGTTACACCAGAAGCCAATTTGAGTTTCGATGGCAACAGCCTGACAGTGACTGGTTCTCTTTTGACAAAAGACTCAGGAACAATAGCTAAAGTATTTGAGAGCAGCGTCGGTACTAGTGGCTCGATTGTGGCCTTAAAGTATAAAGAAATAGCTCATACTTGTACTACAAGTGCGGACAGTGAAGACATACCCAACTTTTTCACAGTCAACATGATACCTATGGCTTTAGGTGTAAGAGTTACAACTGCTATCACACGTGGAGATGCAACCTCTCCCCATATAACAAAAATTGGAACTCAAAACGATGATGATTCTTTTGGAACGTTTGGTGATAACGATCTTGAGCAGTCTGGTGATAATTTAGTTACATCGTACCACCCAGCAAATGCTACTGGGCACAACACCAAATGGTTTACCAGTAACCACGAATTAAAAATAACATACAATGCACAACCCGCAGCCGGTGCCTTAAGGTTAGGCATTTATTATTATGAGATAACTCCCCCTACATCATAATTCCTTTTCTTGACAACAGAACTATTTACCTTTGATAAAGTATTACTAGGAGTTATAATTAATGTCTTCAATGTTAGAACAAGCGATCGTAGACGCAGCGGCGTTAAGAGAGGCTGCACTGAAAAATGCTGAGCAAGCTATTATTGAAAAGTACGCCCCACAAATAAAAGAAGCAATTGATTCTTTATTAGATGACCCGATGGGTGATCCGATGAATGAGCCGGATGGAGATGAAGAAGTAGAAGAATTGGCCCCGCCAATGGCCGCTTCTCCAATGGATATAGAGGACGAACCAGTAAATTTCAAAACCACAGCAGACGCAGAAGTTTTTGAGTTTGATTTAGACAAAATTCAGTCTGAGTTAGAAGCGGCTGGTGCGGATGAGGCTGGTTTAGGTGGTGATGAACTCGGAGCAGGCGGCGAAGAAATGGGTGGAGATGAGCTAGGCGGCGACGAAGAATTAGATCTTGATTTAGGCGGTGACGAAGGCGAGTTGGCTCTACAAGAAGTTTTTCGAATTTTAGAAGACCTCAATGAAGAAGACGAAGAGGAAGAAGTTCTAAATGAAGAAGAGGAAGATGAAGAAGTTGAAGCCGACGAATCCCTCATGGAAGAATTGATTGTTGACATGTCCGGCGATGATAAAGGCGGATGGTTTGAAACAAACAAAGGCGAATTGAACTATAGACAAGAAATGCAATTAGCAAAAGAAGAATCAGATGAACTAAAAGAAGAAAATGAAGAATTGCAAAAAAGACTCAAGAAAATGTCTGAGTCTATCAAGTCTCTTAAGAACAACGAAGAAAAAATGATTACAATTATTAAGAAATTAGACAACAGTCTCAATGAGACATTGTTGTCGAATGCTAAGTTGCTTTATAGCAACCACACTTTAAGCGATGCCTCCTTGAATGAGCGACAAAAAAATAAAATTGTTGAAGCCATCGCTAAGGCGCAAACACCAGAAGAAGCTAGAAACCTACACGAAGCACTCAAAACCACAGTGGGCACAGTAAAGAAAGATGGGCCAAAATCACTTAGGGAGTCAGTAAGTAGAAAATCTAATTTGTCTGGGATTATGCCAAGACGTAAACAACCTGAACAAGAATTTTCATTTGCAGATCAAATGAAGAAACTTGCAGGTATAAAATAAGACATAAGGAGGTATTATAATGTCTATTATTCAGAAATTATCTGAAGGCATCATTAACCGTGACATGAAAGCAGAAGGGCAAGCTCTTTTGAATAAGTGGAAACAAACCGGTTTATTAGAAGGCCTATCAGGCGAGCAACAAAGACACACAATGGCTAGATTGCTCGAAAATCAAGCGAAGGAATTACTTCGTGAATCAAATACAATGCAAGGTGGCGCTGTTGAAGGTTTTGCTGCTGTTGCATTCCCAATTGTTCGTCGTGTATTCGCCGGACTTATCGCTAACGATCTTGTTAGTGTACAGCCAATGAGTCTACCAAGTGGTCTCATTTTCTTCCTTGACTTCCAATTTAGTGACAGACATGCCACTAGAGCAGGACAAGCACAAGAATCAATCTATGGTCAAGGAGTCAAAGGATCAGAAATCACCGGTGGGGTACAACTTACTAGTGATGTTTTGAACAAGCAACCTTATGGTTTTGCATCTTCTTACTCAAGTGCTACTGGTTCTAATACTAACGTAGCTGGGTTATCAAATTACGCTACATTATCGAAATATGCAGACAATTCTACACCAGTTGCGCAGTTGAATGGATCAGAGCTGCTTTCTACCATTTTAGCATCCGCAGATGCTGAAAAATTCAAAAAGCTGGTAAAATATGATGTAGATTTCTTGGCTGCTGATACATTGTATGTTGCGGTAAAAGAATTCGATTTATCAGCAATTCAAGGTAACGGCAATGATTTTAGTGAAGACATGCTTCAATCAATCACTGTTGCTAGTAATGATGCTAATGATGTTCAGGTCCGACGCTTGACTCAAATTCTCAACCCAGCAGGTACAGAAAAGTTAGTCTTTATTGTAACTGGTACAAGCGATGTCAGTTCGTCCACTCTTAGCACAATTACTTGGGCTGCTACTGACAATCTTCGTGATGCTGGTCCCCTTGGTGCGATTGAGGGTGGTGCTAATTGGCCCCTTGAGAACGAAACAGGAATCCCAGAGATTGACATTCGTGTAGATTCTATCGCAATTACAGCGGGAACCAAAAAGCTAAAAGCTAAATGGACCCCTGAATTGGGACAAGACTTGAACGCTTATCATAACTTGGATGCCGAGGTTGAATTGACCTCAATTCTTTCAGAGCAAATCGCTTTGGAAATTGACCGTGAAATTCTTGCTGACCTTGTAAATGGTGCAACTGCTGCAACATATTACTGGTCTCGTTCTCCCGGTTTGTTTGTTAACAAAGAAACTGGTGCTGAATTGGGTGCTGCTTCTGCTGCTCCTGACTTTACAGGAACAGTAAGTGAATGGTATGAAACTCTTATTGAGACCATCAATGATGTTTCTGCTCAAATTCACAGAAAGACACTTCGTGGTGGCGCAAACTTTGTTGTTTGTTCTCCTGAAGTTGCTAACATCCTTGAGTTTACCTCTGGATTCCGTGCTAACGTTACTGCTGATGCCGATAAAGGCGACATCGGTGCGATCAAAGCTGGATCCTTGAGTCGTAAATTTGACGTAATGGTTGATCCTTACTTCCCAAGAAATCTAATTCTTGTCGGTCGTAAAGGTAGCTCTTTCTTAGAGTCTGGTTATGTTTATGCACCTTACGTGCCTTTACAAACCACACCTACAATCTTCGGGCCTGAAGACTTCGTTCCTCGTAAAGGGGTAATGACTCGTTACGGCAAGAAGATGGTCCGTCCTGATATGTACGGATTGGTTGTTGTTCGAGGACTCCTTGGTGAAGAAGGTTCCACAGGCGCCTAATTGACCTAAAAGAGTTTGACTCACAAAGAGCCCCCCTTGCTTATGGCTTGGGGGGTTTCTTATTTTAAAAACTAATTACTATGACTTGGTTTTATTCTCCTTGGGCGAGGCCACTGCCCTTGTAAGAAAACTTCCCGAAGTGGCTGGGATTTTTTTGATGATTAAAGACAGGTTATTGCAATAACATAATAAGGAGGAAATATATTATGGGAAATAGAAGAATTGGTCGTAAACGACTTTATGCCATTGAGAAGGCGGGAAGAAAAATCACCACAGATGAAATGGGCACAGGAGCAGGAATCTCTGGTGCAATCGTTTCAGCATCTCAACATAGAAATGGGCAAGAAATTATTACAGAAATCGCTGTTGATTTGGGCACAAGCACTGCGGCTATTGTTGGTGGTGGTGGTCAAGATGGCGCAATTGGCGTAGCAACAGTAAATAGCCAAGTTGCTAGACTAACTGAGGCAAAATTTGGAATTGTAACAGAAGTTAGAGCTATTTGCGTTGAAAACTGTTCAAGAGATGTTGATATTTTATTGTCGACAACTGCGGATTCTGTTCAAGATACTACCATCTCCGCTGGTAAACAAACAGTGCTTGAGGCGACTGCAATAAATAAAAAAGGATTGGATAGTAGCTATGCATTTGATACCGGTGTTGTTTATAGTATTTACTTTGTTGATGGTGCTGGCGATAATAATACTGCTGCTATCAATGATGGAAAATACATCATTTATGTACACGGATTTGAAGCACCAGCAGATCAGTAAAATAATCTTACACATTTCATATATAGGAGAGTAAAAAAATGGGAGTTAAAAGATTAAACAGATCTAGACTGTATAACATAGAAAAGAAAGGATTAGACGTTATTGATACAATTGGCGCTTCTTTAGGAATGAAGCCGGCAATCGTCTCTGCTACACAAAGCCGAGAAGGTCATAAAGTTGTAACTGACATTGTTGTCGATTTGGGAACTTCAAAGGCAACTGTGAAGACCGGTGGTGCTGCTGATGGAGCGGCTCTTGGAACTTTAGATGAATCAGGCGTTGCTGAGGTTTCGTATCTTTGTAAACTGGCACCGTCTGTATTCGGAACAGTCACCATGGTAGAAACAGTTTGTTTGGAGATGCCTAGTGATGGTACTCTTTTGGGTAGTACCTCAAATGCTTATGAATTGAGAGCATCATCTGCCGCAACTGGTAAAATCGGTGCGGCACCGGCAGCAACTACAATACACGCAGATTTGAATAGTATTGGAGATGCAAAAGGTAAACATGTTAGCACTAGGGCTGGTGATGGCGCTTTCGCAATAAAAACATTAGAAGATAATTATCTTTATATTTGTGTTGGTGCTGGCTTTGGTGGCCTTACTGCGGCGACTGCTTCAATTACTGTGGATGACACTTTTTTAACAGCACAACTTGATTCTGGGGTTTCCAGAATAGTTGTCATCGCAACAGATGGTACCGTTGTTGAGCACGTTTTCGATTCCGGAACTGCTAAAGGATCATCATCTAGTGGGACAATTGGCTATGATGGGTCACCAGATCTACCAGAAATGGCAACATCAATCGCTGCGGCTATCAATAATCACGCAAAATTTAACGCTTCAGCAACCGATAAAGTGGTTAATATTACCCAAGGCACCGGTGGTGTTGGCGGCAATACAACAATTGCTTTAGTAAATGGAGTAAGTGCGGCTGGTGCTGCATTATCTGCGGATTTGACAATAGCTAATTTTAGCGGCGGGAAAACTGCTGGGACTTCTACTGCTATGACTCAGGGAAAATTCTTGATTAGGGTTGAAGGCTTTATAGAGCCGGCAGACCTCTAATATAGCAAAATTGCTTTTATACGATATGGCTCCCTTTTCGAAGGGGGCTTTTTTTATTGCCTGAAACTATTTATAGACAAGATAAAAGGAGAATATTATGTCCGGAAGACGAAGAATGGCTGCTAAAGAAGCCGCAAAAAAAGCAGCAGAAGCTAAGAAAAAGCCTGCTCCGAAGAAAAAGGCAGCACCGAAAAAGAAAAGGATAACCCGATGGGCAAAAGACGAAGGAAACTCTTGAGAAGAAAATATACAAAACTTGCTTGGAACCAGTACGATAAAAATCTTTCAAAAGAGGAAGAGACAACAGAACATAATGTAGCCAAAATCGTAGAAGACAACTCTGTTATTTTAGAAAGAATGAAGGAGATGACATGTACATTAGATGATGTTATTGACAATCTGGACTATACAGAATCCGTTGAAATGAGAATTCAGCCTCACAATGAACCAACTTTGATAGAAAAAGAAACTCCTAATTTCAGTAAAATGACAAAAAAAGCATTGATTGAATATGCTAAAGAAAATGGCATTACTTTCAAGACATCGATGACTAAAGCACAACTAATTAAAACCATTGAAGAATCATAGAAAATAAACTATTTAGAATGAATGGAGGATTCATGAATGGCTTTACCAACTTTAACACCAAAGTCTACAACTAGTGCGATAATTCTACCTAAAACTGGTAGCGCATCTAATGTGGCTGCTGCTTGCCCTATTGGGGCATATACTGCTTCTGCGGATTTTGTAACGGGTGCTGTTGCACAAGTTGCATTTACCTACAAAAAACTAGGTGGAGACGTTTTAGATCTTGAAATAACAGAAGAAAACGTTTATGCCAATTACGAAGAGGCAGTGTTAGAATATTCGTACATTGTCAATCTTCATCAGGCAAAAAACATAATGGGCTCTGCTCTTGGTGGATCAACAGGATCTTTTAACCACAAAGGTGAGATAAAGAGCGGTGAGGCCCTTAGCGGATCTAATGTTGCCCTTAAGTATCCTAAATTCTCATTCGAGACATCATTTAGAATGGCAGAAAGTTTTGCTACCGAAGCAGGAATTGGAGGGATGCAAACAATTTATTCTGCGTCATTCACAAGAGTGTCATCTCAGCAAGATTATGATCTTCAATCAATTGTGTCTTCTGCTGCTACTGATGCTAGTATGCCATTTTATAATAAAGTAGGCAATAAGAGAGTCAAGATTAGACAAGTTTACTATGTAACTCCAAGACAAATGTGGAGATTTTATGGATACTATGGTGGACTAAATGTTGTTGGAGACTTCCACAACTATGGCCAGTATTCTGATGACTCGACATGGCAGGTGATTCCGGCTTGGCATAATAAATTGCAAGCAATCGCATACGAAGATCATCTGTATACGAGGACATCACACTATTCTTACGAGATTATAAACAATAACCTAAGACTTTATCCGACACCCGACACAGTGTCTCCGGAAAAGTTCTGGTTCAAGTTTACTGTTGACGGAGCATCTGACATTTGGGAAGATGATTATGACTCCGGCCAAAACGGAATCAACAATATGAACACGCTTCCTTTTGAGAATCTACCATATGAAAAGATAAATGCAATCGGAAAGCAATGGATTAGACGATTCGCACTTGCTTTGTCTAAAGAAACACTAGGGCAGATTAGAGGTAAGTTTGGCGGTTCTATACCAATACCGGGGGATAATGTCACCCTGAATGCTTCTGATTTACTTAGTCAGGCCTCGACGGAACAAAAAGATCTCCGAGAGGAACTAAAAACAATTCTTTCTGAAATGACTTACGATAAACTGATTGCTACCGATAAGGACATGACAGAAAATGCTAAAAACATCATTCAAGATGTTCCCTTGAAAATATTTGTAGGATAAAAAAATGAAATTATTGATGGAGAACTGGAGACAGTTCATTAAAGAGCAAGAGTTACAAGAAGCAACTGATGAAGAAATTAGTTACTTAGATGATGCCCTCAATATTCCTATCAGCCAGTTGCCTTTTGGTAATATTTTTGGAGACAAGTATAGGCTAATTGAGGAGCTTAAGGTTATCGACCCTTCATCTCCGTTTAAAATTACAATGGATGCCCTATCAGAGATGGGATGGCACGTTTCAGAGCCTAGTGAAATAAAATTCGATTCCAAAAACAGAATTTCTGGTAAGATTTGGTGCACGAAGACGAAAATAACCAAATATATCGACAAGAAAGGCGAAGTGCAGACTGTCAAAAGAGCAGTAAAGATAAATCTTCCCAAACTATTGACTGGTATTGTTAATTTTGTTGAAAACTCTGAGCCTGCGCTTAGGACTTTATGGCAAAACACCATAATAAACATACGCAAAAGGAAAGAGAGTGAAACAAACTATGAAGATGGTATTGAAATGCCGTCTGATCCGAACCCTGAGGCGAAATATGAATTTCAAGACAAAAGACATGATGAACTAGGGCTGTTGAAAAGAGATGAGTTCCTGTCTATAATGAAATTCGTTTCCTCTATGCACTATTGGCTTGGGATTGAACCCGATTCTAGAGCATTCGCCCGTGGAATCGATATTTTCTTTGGCCGGAAATATATTGATTTCGGAAAAATCAAGGAGTTCTCTTTATTCTTGGAAGAGAAATTTCAAAACTTTTTAAAAAACGTAAATAAATTATATCAAAATTATTTTTTGATTTATTCTAGACATCCTATAGATGTGTTTAGAATGTCTGATCACAAGGGGCTTGATAGCTGTCATAGCTTGCCAAGTCAAAAAAGTGGTGAATGGGACAAGTATAATATTTGTGCATTGGCGGAAGTTTATGGAAATGGTATGATAGTTTATGCTGTGCCTGAGAGCGAATTTGAAGATATGGGTATTGAACCGTCTGAGGATGCACTAGACAAGATGGATGACGAAGAGATTTTTGCCGATGAGACGAGAGGCACAGACGGACTCGAACCGTCCAGCAGAATAAGGATAAGAAATGCATCGTTTCATGGACTAGACGAGCCCATAAGATTAGCGCTTCCAGAAAAACAATTATATGGTGTTGAATTGCCCGGCTTTAGAAATAAAATAAACTCTAAAATGTCTATTATGCAATCTAATGAGATAGAAAAAATTTCTCAATTTGCACAATCAATCGACCTATCAGACTTTACTAGATATGGTGGAGATTACGAAGACAACGATGCAGAAAGTTTGATACCACAGTTGTTCTCAGCCGCTGGTAAGGATAACACCTTTTCCGGAAGTGTGAGGTATGATTATGATTTACAAAACAGCATGAGCCAGAAGGTAGGTAACACAACTGTCGAAATGGCCACAGAAACCTTGGAAGAAATTTTTGAAGGCCATCGAGGCGGCATGATTTCATTTTCTTATAACGTTGAGGAAGACGGCTATGGTGACGTAAACTACGATTGGCAAATAAATATAAATTTTACAATTGATTTCGAAATTGATTCAATGGGGTACCAACTATATGGAAAGATTGTGAAAAGCATTGCAAACACAATAAGGTACGAAATACCAGATTATTATACTCTTCCTGAAGATGTTGACTACAACATAGGCTGGAATGACACTCAAAAACAATTCAATATCGCCATATCATATAGCGGTCATGAATTACTCGATTACACTCCAATAGAGGAATTAGACAGCGCCATAGACAATCTGTTGTATCACAATCCCAATTTCCATCGAATATTCGACTATCATGTGCCCGATGGGCCTATTCAACTGATACAGAACGCCCTTGAAAGAGACGGCTTTACAAAAAGTGGTAAATATATGGTTGGAACGTTGATTGATGATTATGATCTAGATAGTAATAATTCTTGGTGGGAACTTGTAGGCAAAGAAGAAAGATATGATGACTTCAATAATGAGTTTATTATAGGGGCGAGCTTTCAAGAAGCATTTAGTTTCTATCCACACGAATTGATAGAAGAAATCCCAGACCAACTAAGACCCGCAGCTATAAAAATAATGGCACGATTTATAAACCCAATCGTGCAAAATTGGAAGTCTTCCACAGAATTTATTTTTGATCAAGACTACAATGATAAACTGGCTCCAATAACAATCATGAGCACCCAATTTGATGGAAGAACTATTGGCCCTGAGGATATTTTAGAATTAGTCGAGGGCGAATTTGAAATGGAGTTCACGATTGCTACATCGATGACCAACACGATGTCAGTAGAAAAACTAGAAAATATTGCTAAATTTCTTGTAAATGACGCTAGTGTTGATGATATTACTGAAAAGATAGAAGACAAAATAAAAGAAGTGATCTCAAGCACACTAAAGCAACAAATGCTTGAAAGCAAAAGAAGAATCAGAGTTAAGATAGTGAGGTAAAGATATGTCAGATGATAAATGGAAAAAACCAGAACAACCACCTCCGCCAATGTTTCTTGGAGAAAAGGAACGTGACTTAGTAAAACAAGTCAACGATGAAATTATTGAGCGTGTAGTCGGCCAACAAGTGCTCTATTTTCCCTTAGACATTGAGCACACTGACTACCACCCTCTTTATGGTGAAGCCATTGAAAAAACCTTCTTGCCGCCCGTTAGAGTGCATGCTTTGGTTGAGTACCAAGGTGTTCAAACTGAGTTCCTTCAAAGTATTGGGATTGACAAATCAACTAAAATAACAGCAAAGTTCCACCGCAGAAGATTGACAGAAGACCAAGATCTTTTTGTCAGAGAGGGAGACTTTATTAGGTATGGTGATATTTATTACGAGATAGTAAAACTATCCGAACCAAAATTGTTATTCGGACAACCTGAGCATCGATTCGAAATTCAAGCCGAATGCATAAGAGCAAGAGACGGTTTATTCAATGCCAGCTAACGAAAATCCAGTAGAACCATCAACCATTGAGAATATTGATACTGCTTTGTATGATTGGGTCAATGATCTAGAATTGAACACAGTAACAAACGATGGTTTTAAAAAGACACCAGTAATTTGGTTGGGCACTGAGCGTGCTTACCAAATAAAAAACAATAAAGAACTCAGAGATAATGTTGGTAAGCTAAAATTACCAATCATAACGGTTAACCGTGACTCGATCTCAAAAGACCCACAATTCAAAGGATCTTTCCAAGCAAACTTGTATGAAAAATCTGATCACAAGGGTGGCTCTATAATAATAAAGAGAAGAATCAAGCAGGACAAGACCAGAAACTTTGCCAATGCAGATTCTAACAGATCTTTAGAGGGAAACAACACAAGAAGAGCAAAAAACAAAAAAATAGTGTATGAATATTTATCCACTCCTATCCCTGTTTATGTTACTATGATGTATTCCATCGTTTTGAGAACCGAATACCAACAACAAATGAATGATTTATTAGCCCCTTTTATAACAAAGACCGGCCAGATAAACACTTTTATCTTTGAAAGAAACGATTGGAATTATGAAGCATTTATACAGCAGGACTTCGCAGAGACTAAAAATGTAGACAACTTAGGTGAGGAGGAGAGAAAGTTTGAGACAAAGATACAAGTAAAGGTTTTAGGCTATTTGATAGGAGAAGGAATCAATAGACTTAGCCCTGATTATGTTGAGAGAGAAAATCGTGCACAACTTAGAATTGTTAGAGAAAGAACAATTGTTGGTGATGATAGACCTTGGCTCCATCGAGATGATTTTGAATTTATTGAATAAGGGTTTTTGCCATTCAAACATACTATTTACTGAAGAAAAGATTTAAAGGAGATAAATTTAATGCCTAGAAGATTTGATTTTATATCACCCGGCGTTTCTATCAGAGAAATTGACCAGAGTGAATTATCAGCACAAACTAACGATCCGGGAATTCTAATTATTGGAACTGCACCGCAAGGACCAGCCAATAAACCAGTAAAGGTAAAGAATTTAGAAGATTTTTATAGAGTTTTTGGTAGACCAATTTCAGGAAAAGGTTCTACATCAACTGATGTCTGGAGAGACGGCAATCAACAAGCCACAACTTACGGAATGTACGCTGCCCAAGCGTGGCTAGCATCTGAGACCTCTGGTGTAACATTCTATAGATTATTGGGCTCTGATCAAGAAACCGCAAAGCAAGGCGGATCTTATGTCAAAGCCGGATGGAGCACGGGATATGCTGCTTCTCGCACTGCTACTAGCGTTGCAACTGCTTATGGGTTGTTCGTAATGCCATCTGGTGCTGCTGGTCAGGTTCTCACTGGCTCCTTAGCCGCTGTAATTTATTCAACTGGTTCTAGTTGGGCTTTGTCTGGTGCTGTTGTGGATGGTACAAACAATCAAGGCGCAAATACACTTATAACATCTCTTGCCACTGGTGGTAAACCAAATACATTTGCTCTTGTCAACAGCGGTTCAGGTGGTGAAACTAAGTTTGTAGTTCACTTTGATCGCTCACAAAAGGATGGCTATATTAGGAATGTTCTTAACTGTAATCCACAAAAAATGGATACCACAAACTTTGGAGGTACGGCACAGACTTATTTCTTAGGCGAAACTTTTGAAGAAGCAGCAAGTAGAGTAGTTTTGGATAAGAATAGTGGATCTGCCGGCCAGCAATATGGTATTCTTGTGCCTCTTTCCGATGGTACTCGACACTATTCCAAAAGGCAGATAGAGGCAACAGCCGGTAAAACAGGATGGTTTATTAACAGAAATCCCTCTCCCAGTGGTTCGTATGCCGATTACAATGCTGCTACTGCATCAAAATTGTTTAGATTAGTTTCTTTACATGAAGGAGAATGGTTTCAGCAAAACTATGGTGTCAGAATTGACAATATTCGAATTGGAACTCAAGCAAAGCCAACATCAACATTTTCCCTTGTTATCGTTAATGCCAACGGAGAAGAAGTTGAAAGATTTGATTCATGTAATTTGAACGAATCAAGTGCGGACTTTATTGGCAAGAAGATTGGGGACCAATACACTACGTTTGATCAAACAACTAAAAAATTAAAACTATATGGTGAATATTCTAATAAATCTGATTATGTTAGAGTTGAAATGGCCTCAGACTGGAAAGCAGGAATTTCTGATAAAAGAATGGTACCATTTGGTGTCTGGGGACCGGCGAAGCCAAATTCAATAATTATGCAATCTGGTTCTGCGGCTGCTGCCGATCCAGATGGTGGAACTAAAGTCATTGCAAAAAAAGCAGATGATGGTGTCTTTGATATGGGACACACTGGTTCTGCTTCTATGTTTTCGCATCTTTACTTGGCCGGTACAAAAATCAGACTGGAATGGCCAAGTCTCAAACTAACCGACCAGAATTCGAACGCTGGTGGCAATTACACAAAAGATTATGTGCTTGGCGTAAGACATATGTTAGATGCGGATTCAAGACCGAAAAAAGAACTTTGGTTTTCTCCTGACTACAAAGACATAGTTAGAGCTCTACCAGATTTCGCCGACATCCATACTGATGGTGACTATACAGAAATTTCATGGATTTTCTCATTAGATGAGATAATACAAGATTCGAATGATTCTAGTAAATATTATTACGAATCCGGATCACAGGCGGGTGGTACTGCATATACTGCTAAGAGTGGCTCTGGTGCACTACTAACAGAAGGCATCAAGCAGTTCAATGCTCCGTTCTTTGGTGGTTTTGATGGCTTAGATGTAAGAAATGTTGATCCGTTTTCTGTTGCTAACGGCACGAATGCTAATCAAGATGCTACGAAACACTATGCCTATTATTCGGTGACAAAAGCACTAGACATTATAAAAGATAAAGATCTGTTAGAATATGATTTGATTTCAATGCCCGGTCTTGTTAACAGCACACTTACATTAGATATGATAAGAATAGCAGAAGAGAGAGCAGATACTCTTGCAATTGTTGACTTAGATTCTGGTTACAAAAAATCATATGACAACAACGGAACAGAAGATCTTGGATCAAAAGCCACAGTTATCGCAGATGCGGTTGCTAGAGATTTAGATACAAGTTATGCTGCTGCCTATTATCCCAATGTCAGAGTAAGAGATACAGCTAACTCTGCTGGTGATGTTACTGTGCTTCCTGCTTCTGTTGCTGCAATCGGAGCAATTGGATTCTCTGAGGCTAACAGTCAAGGACCATGGTTTGCTCCTGCTGGTTTCAACCGAGGCGGAATTGGAGTTCTTGGTGGAAGCGCTGGTCCGAGAGTAGTAGGAACTTTGGAACACTTAACAAAACAGGATAGAGATGATCTCTATGAAGAAAATATTAATCCGATAGCCAGATTTCCATCGATTGGTGAAATTGTTATCTTTGGGCAAAAAACCTTGCAACAAAATGAATCAGCTTTAGATCGTATCAACGTCAGAAGATTGATGATTTACTTGAAAAGAGAAATTGGAAGGGTTGCCAATACCATTTTGTTCGATCAGAACCTTAGAACAACTTGGACTAGATTCTCCGGTCGTGCGACAAAGATTTTGGATGATGTAAAATCTAGATTTGGAATTAGTGAATATAAGCTAGTTTTAGATGAAACTACTACAACAGCAGATTTAGTTGATAGAAACATCATGTATGCCAAGATCTTTATCAAGCCAGCCAGAGCAATCGAATTCATTGCATTAGACTTCGTTATTACCCGTAGTGGCGTTGAATTCTAATAATAAGACTATTTATAAAAAAGGAGAAAACAAAAAATGAGTTTTTGGAAAAACGGCACAACAGAGCCAAAAAGAAATTTTAGATGGCTTGTAGAGTTTAGCCTAAAAGGGTCCGAATCAGTTATTTGGTGGGCGAAGTCAGTCAATGCACCGAATTTTGAAATGACATCCGTCGAGCACCACTTCTTAGATAATGTATACAATTATCCCGGAAGAATCAAGTGGCAAGACGTTAATGTAACTTTGGTTGATCCGGTTGATCCTGATATGGTTCAACAGACAACAGACATTATCTTGAATTCTGGTTATGAGGTAAAAGATACAACGTCTCTCAATGCTCCACAATTCATCTCAAAAGAGAATGCAAACAACGCTTTAGGTACTTTTAAAATCTCAGTTTTGAATTCTGGTGGAGATCGAATCGAGCAGTGGACATTGAAAAACCCATTCATCATGAATGCAAAGTATGGTGAACTTAGTTACGAAGATGATAACCTTAGAACAGTTGAGATGACAATCAAATACGATTTTGCTCATTGTGATTACACTAAGACACCCGAACCAACCCTTGTGGCAACTTACGAGAACGATTTCGAACCCTAGGATTTTAAATGACATTTTGGAAAACAGGCCAATTAGAACCTCTGAGGGAATTTCGGTTCTTGTTGAGACTTGATAACTCGGCAGTTGCAATAGAGGCAAAATCTGTTACGATGCCAAGTTTCGAGACTGAGACACAAGAGTTTCAATTGGTTAATCACATGGTGAAATTTCCATCAATAGGAAAATGGGGTGATATCTCTATGACTCTAGTGGTCACTAAGAGCAAACTTCATCAGAAATTTTTAGCAATGGCTAAATACCAAAACATAAAACAAAACGGAATGACACTAACAAAAAACATGTTTGGCGAATCACCTCCAAAAATAGAAATTCTATCTGAGACCGGATCGCCTTTGTCAACTTGGACTCTCCATAATCCTTTTATTCAGTCAATCTCCTTTGGGGAGTTTAATTATGAATCCGACAACATTGCACAGGTTGAATTAACAATTTCGTTTGACCATGCAGAAATACAATAATCAAAAATAAACTATTTACGTTAAGACATAAGAGAGGTGAAAATTGTCAAGAAGAAATAATGAAGAAAGAATGATGGGGCAACACACCCCGGAGCATTCTGAAGCACCGCCGCAAATTCAGGAAAAAGCCCTAGACCCATTGCACTTTGTGGCACCCACAGACTTTGTAGAACTACCATCAAAAGGAAAAGGGTATCCCGATACGCATCCGCTATTTGGTAAAGAAACAATTGAGATAAGATACATGACTGCGAAAGATGAGGATATTCTATCTTCACAAGTCCTGTTGAAGAAAGGATTAGCAATTGAGAGATTTTTGCAAAACATTATTGTTAACCAAAAAATCGATGCCAAGAGGCTATTGGTTGCCGATAGGAATGCCATACTGATAGCGGCGAGAGTCTCAGGTTACGGGGACACTTACGAGACATCTGTTTCCTGTCCGGCTTGTGGTACAAATTCAAAGCACGAATTTGATCTAAAAGACAAGACAATCGTAACATTGAATTTAGATTCTAAATTGGGAATCAAAGAGACCGGAGTTGGGACATTTAGTACAAAGATGCCGTTTTCTAAATTTGAAGTAGAGTACAAGCTACTGTTGGGAGAAGACGAGATTTATATTGCTAACTTGGCTAGTAGCAAAAGAAAGAAAAAGCTAAAAGAATCTTTATTGTCCGACCAATATAAGAGAATGATTATGTCAATCGAAGGACACAGAGATAAAAAGATTATTAATAATTATGTAAACAACATGCCAACGCTAGATTCTAGACATCTTATCGCATGCTATAAAGCAACAGCACCTGATGTTAAAATCAAAGACGAATTCAATTGCCACTCTTGCGGCCACGAGGAAGAGATGGAGGTGCCTTTTGGGGCAGACTTTTTTTGGCCTGACAGATAAATACATAGAACAAGTTTATGAACAGTTCTTCTTACTCAAGCATTTTGGAGGCTGGTCATTTACTGAAATGTACAATTTACCTGTTGGTCTTAGAATGTGGTGGTTACAAAGGCTGAATAAGCAGTTCGAGGACGAGAAAAAAGAAATGGATAAAGCTAAAAGAAGAAGATAAAGATGCCTTTTACAAGGCATTTTTTTGTTTATACTATTTATTTTACAACTGTTATGGTTTCGGGAAAAATAAACAATGGCTCTTACAAAAGAAGAAATAAATGAAATAATCAAAGGATTGTCAAAGGCTGATAAATCTCAAAGAGAAGCATTAGCTACTGCTCTTGGAGTTGATGGTGACAAGAAAAAAAGTGGCGGCAAGGTCGGAAAAATTGATATTGATAATTTGGATGAATTTTTAGCTGGTAAAGAGCGCCTATTAGAAATAGAGATGGAAATCGCCAAATCTTGGTCTAGCACGCAAGACCAAATGAGGTTGGCCAACGAGGCATTAGAGATATTGCGGGCTTCTGAGGAGGGCGCCTTTGAAAGAGGTAGCCAAAAAGCACAAGAGATGGCAGCTAAACTTGGAATGACCGTTGAAGAGATGCACAAAATGGCCGAACTTTATGAGGAGCTAGGTGAGAATGGTCGGGCTGCTTATGATAGCATGAAAGGGTCTGCCGAAAAGTTTGGGAGCAAAATTAAGCTAGTATCGAAAGAGTCAGAAAATTTTTTCAAAGGTATTCAGAAAATTGGCTTATTGGCTAATAGCCCAGAGGGCATAAAGGGAATGACAATGGCCATAAAAGATACCTTTACGCCTACCAAAATTGCCGCAAATTTGCTTTATACGATTGGTCAGGCTACCATGGAGGCCTTTACCGCAACAGACAAAGCAGCGGCCTCTTTTGCCAAAGCAACAGGGTCTGGTAGAATGTATACTAAGTCTATTAGCCAGACAGCCTTGGCGCATTCTAACTTGGGCATAAATATAGAACAGTCTGGTAAGGCACATCAAGCGCTTCACACAACAATGGCAAATTTTGACACCGTTAGTTCAAAAACTAGGGATGATTTGGTTGTTTTGACCGCTGCTTTTGATAAATTCGGACTTGGGATGGATACTGCCGGTCAGATGGTTGAAGAATTCAATAAAGCGTTCGGAACAAGCACAGAAGAAGCAGTTGATATGACTAGAAAGCTGGCTTTATCCGCAAAAGGCCTGAATATGAATATGTCAGATTTTGTAAAAGGGTTTCAGAGCGCAAATAAAGTTTTGGCAGTCTATGGCACCAAATCAGTAAAGATTTTTTCAAATGTTGCTGCCGCTGCTAGGGCAGCAGGTGTAGAGGCTAGCTCTTTACTAGATTTGGCCGGTAAATTTGATACTTTCTCAGATGCGGCAGAGCATACTGGTAAATTGAATGCTATTTTGGGTACCCAGATGTCTGCTATGGATATGCTTACGATGAAAGAAGACAAAAGAATTGAATATTTGTTAAGAAATATACAGGCATCCGGAAAACAATTCAAAAACATGGACAGGTTTACACAAAAAGCAATTGCAAATGCCGCTGGTATAACCGATATGGCTGAAGCCAATAAAATCTTTGGCATGAGTTTCAAAGAATACAAAGCAAATCAAAGAAAGATGGCAGCACAAGATAAATCACAAAAAGAAATGAATGATAGGATGCAAAAAGCCATGTCAATCGGAGAGCAACTAAAAACCATCTTTATGAATTTTGCTATAAGCATGGAATTCATGGTGCCAATTATTAAAGATTTTGCGGAAGGGTTATCGAATTTTATGCAAAGTTTTCATGATATGAATGGTCCCTTGTTTGCTTTCATAGCCGGTTTTCTGGTCTTACTACCAGTACTATATCCTGTTTTTGCAATGTTTAAAAGTATTGCCGCAGCGAGAGCGTTGGTTGCTCACCGTACAAAAATGCAAGACTTGGCACAAAAACAATTGGACGCAACAACAAAACTATCTAATAAAACAAATCAAACAAAGTTAACTTTAGAAAAGAAAAACTCATTGAGCCAGCAAAAGAAAATTACGCAAGACAGAACAGAAGCGGCAACAATAAAGCAAAAAGATATAGCACAAAAATCAAGCAACGTAACACAGAAAACCACAAACAGGTTGAACAAAATGGGCTGGAAGGCGATGTTGGCAATGGGTGGAGCTATTGCTCTAGCTGGTGCCGGATTGATGATGGCGGCAAAAGGAATGGCAGAATTTGTAAAAGCATTCAAAGGAATGGGAATAACAGAAATTCTAGGCGCATCTGCTGGAATTATTATACTCGCAGGATCTCTGTATTTCTTGGTGCCTGCGATACTTACTGCGGCTAAGGCGGCAGGTTTATCCTCTGGTCCTCTAATGGCGCTCGGTGTGGCAATAATGTTCATGGGTGCCGGAATGGGAATAGCAGCGGCTGGTATGGGAGAACTTGTAAAAGGCTTTGCGGGACTAAGTGGTCCGCAAATTTGGGGCGCTATTGGTGCAATTTTGATTCTAACAGTGGCCATGGGCGGATTCCTTGTTCTTATGGGTAAGGGTTTAGCGAGTGGAATTTTGCCGACCAGTGCTGGGCTTATGTTAGCATTAGGTGCTGCTTTCTTGATGTTGGGGGCCGGAGTCGCATTAGCAGGATGGGGAATGTCCAAGTTCGTAGAGGCCTTCTCTAGTCTTAGTGTTTCTCAAGTAATTGGCCTGAATGTTAGTTTACTAATTCTTGGTGCTGCTTTGTACTTCTTAGCTACCGCTACCGGAATGATGGGAATTGTAGCCAAAATGGCATCAGGTCCTTTGTTGGCTCTTGGTGGGGCGTTTCTTCTTATGGGCGGAGGTGTAGCTGTTGCTGCCTTGGGAATGAGCGTATTAGTAGAATCGTTTGGCCTTATGGTTGGCAATTTTACAGAACTAGCAAAGCATGGATTTGCCGCTGTTGGTGTGTTGTTCGGAATGGCAGGGGCTGTTGTTGCACTAGCATACGCTATGGGTCTGTTAGCAAATCCCTTGACACTAATCGGCATGGTTATGCTTCTAGGCGTTCTTTACAACATGTCGCAGTTCGCCCAAGCTCAGGCAAAGATGGCCTCAGAAACAAGCAATATGGTTGCTCAAATGACTACTCTCTCAGAAGATCTCAAGACATCATTAGAGAACTTTGTAGAAATAAAGCCGGGTAATTTCTTCCTTGCATTCTTAGAGATGTACACAGGCATAAAACGTGTAATGTCAGCCCTTGACTTGAAAGGCGAGGCAGGAATCAAGGTTCATCATTCATTAGAAAATCTAGCACTTATTGCAACAGGCACTAGTGCCAGAACGTTGGGAGGAGACGGTGGAAGCGGAATTGTATCTGCTATAAACAACCTTGGAAACAAAATGAACAATCAACAAACTATAAGGGTAGAGGTCGACGAGGTGGCACTAAAGAAAATCCTCAGAGACGGATACTTTGAAATCAGAGGAGAAACATAGTGACGTGTCCAACATATAAATTATCACAAGATGCTCATCTTAAATCTTATGCCGAAGCAACTAATTCTATTTTAGAAATCAAGAGTATGCTTTTTCAAGGACACATAGTGCAATTTTTAGCTATGCTTACCGATTTGAGTTACTCTTTTGACTCTACTTGGGAAGAAGAGCAAGTTTTTGGGCGAAATGATCCAATTGCTATTTTTCAAGGTACTAAAAGATCAATCTCGTTGGGCTTTGACGTGGTTGCCGGCAATATCAGACAGGCGCAAGAAAATTTAGGAAAAATAGATGCCCTTACGTCTTTTCTTTACCCATCGTATAGAAACTTATCTCCTTCATTAGAATCTGGTAACACTACAATGACAACCGAACTGCAACAAGGAGAACTACAGGGAATGACCGCTGTTAGATATATGAATGGGTCACCGCTGGTAAAGGTCAAGTTTGCAAATTTGCTTAACAATAATTTGTCTGGTGTTGATCAATTGGCTACTGTTGAGGATCCATTCTCACAAACTGGCACAGGAGATGGTTTATTGGGATTTATCTCTGGACTGACAGTTAACCCAAAATTAGAATTGGGGACATTTACAGCAAACATGAAACACTTCCCAAAAGCCCTATCAATCAGTTTCAACTTCAATGTTCTGCACCAGCAAACTCCGGGATACGATTCGGATGGGAAATGGCTTGGCAAGAGTCACTTTTTTGGAACGCTAACAGACGAAACAATTCAAAGACAAGAAGAAGAAGCACTGGCACAATCAGTTCAACAATTTATTGAGGATGAAAACAATTTTCTTGATAATACATCACTAGCTGTCTCGGATGAGGATGCTTTAGAGCCAGAGTTTCCTACATCTGATTCGTCAGACACCAGCCCCTTTGAACCATAGAGGATAATTATGTCAAGAAATAGAAGCAAAGCAAAGAACTCAAATGATCAATACAAAGACATTTTTGATGAAAAAGGTGTAAAATTTATTGAACAATTTAGAACGCCATCATTGAAAAAGATACCTGATCTATTGCCTACATTTGATTATGTTTGGAAACAAGGAGATCAATATTGGTCTTTATCGTATAAATATTTTGGCAACAGAAAGTATTGGTATGTAATAGCATTGTTAAATAATAAGCCTACTGAATCACACGTTTCAATAGGAGAAACCATTAAGATTCCTTATGATATCTATCAAGCCTTAGAGGTTATAAAATGAGCAAATGGAATAACGTTTACTTTGCAAAAATGTTTTGGCTTTATAAAACCAAAGCAGGAGTTAAACAAATCAGTGGCCCAGCTTGGGGTGGTGGTATGCACCATTTTGCAAAATGGGATATGGCCGGAGATGACAGAACCGCCTTAAAAACAACTGGGAAGTATAAATATCTTTATTTGGCAAAAGACGATGTAATCAGGCCGGAAGAAGATTTTATTGGTAAAGACGGCGGTAAAGAGTTTGTAGCTAATGCGATAGCGGCTACTCGAAGTAACAATAAAAGAGAGTTGTGGTATTTAGCACAAATGATGTGCAGTTTTTGGGATGAGTTTGAACATCTAAACGAAAAACATTATTTTGAAAAAATAAGAAATAGTGGCGGCTATACAAAAACTATTAGAGAAACTATTGATAAGGGCGGGGTTGTAAGTCCTTGGAGCAGATCAGTTTCTTTTATTTTGAAAAGTTTCGAAACACATAAAATCTGGGATGTTTTAGAAAAAATAATGAAGTCATCATCAAAGGAGTGGCTTGGTTTTGATTTGTATGCAGGCAGTAGTTTGGTTTTTAATAAGGTTCCCGAATATCGAGCCAAACAAATTGAGATTATAAACAAAATAGTACCATATTATGATCTTGATGATGGGGGCCTAGACTTGTCAAAAATTACTGGAATCCAAGGCCATGGTATTCTAAAGACCCCGGCTGAAATTATTGACGTGGCGAATGCAATTTACCTTAGTGATCAACAAGTTCAAGCAGTTATTAAAAATAACGAGAACAGGCGCAACCTCCAAACGGCGGTTGGCGTTGTTTCCACAGTTGCACCGGGGCCAACTCCGACGGTAACGGGGGGTGGAAGCACTAGGACTGATACTAGATATGGAAAAGAGTTGGCACGAAGAAACCTTATGTCACAGTACAGTAAAACTATTTTTCAACCGGGCAACGAAAGAATTCTGTTTTTTTGGTCTTTATGGCACTGTAGTTCATACCATGATGATATGGTGTCAACTTTTATACCATTTGGAAGCGACACTAGGTATGGAAAACCTTTTATGTCAATTCCATGGTTCAGGAGGGCCATAAAGCTCTACGACCAAGTTGACCCATATGCGTCCATGGCGACAGTATTAAATGAAATTTACCAAGAAGACAGAAGGTGGAAAGAGGAAATTTATGAAAAAACAAGAGCGATTGTAAAGCATGGTATGCCACTGAACAATTCACCGATGAGTTTTGTAAAGCACGTCAACCAATATCAAAATAAAGAAAGATTTGCAATTTTTGATAAGCACTATAAAGAAAGACTATACACTCCCTATATTAGGTGGGGAGACTCCTATTATATGAACCTGTGGTGGTGGACCGCAGTGAAAGCAAAAATGAGTCGAAATCACAAGGAACAAAGGCCTCAAACCGCATTGATTTCTGCTGATGCTTTGTATACACTATTTTCAGATGGCAAATTTGAAAAAAATTACGGCGGCAACAATCCATGTGTTTGGCTTGGAAATCAGGATAAAGAAAATGATGATGGGCGGATAAGAGGATATGAAAAATGTGATCGACTGACCATCATCAGGAACGGAAAACCTTTTGTTGACGGAAAGGAATTTAGAAGAACTTATGTCCAAGGAAGCCCAGAAACTAAGTCTGAGACTTTTAGCGATAATAACACATACGGAAGGGCACCGTGGAAAGTTGACCTGCATGATCCGAAAATTGGACTAAAATCATATGATGCTGTTTCTGCTTACATTGATAAGCATATAGATAATGCCAATAAAGGTACGAGAGATGGAACAGATAGTGAAGGTTTTTATGGAAAGAAGGATTTCATAGAGAACTATGGAATGAAATTGAGAGCATATAACAGCCTATTTGATGAAAATGGGGAGGTTATGGATAAGGGAATCATTGCGAATGCCTATAATGGCATGAAAACTGCCTTATCTATTGAAATGCGAAAAAAATTCGAGGACAGAAAAAGCCAAAGAGAATTGTTCAACGAGGCAACGACTTATGCCGCTTTTTCTTTTTCCTATTTGATTTTATCCGCTCTAAGAGATGATTTATTAATTTATCACTGGGATTATATAACAAAAATAACCAATCAAAAAGATGGGACTTGGTCTAATGATAGCCCCCTGAGTGAAAGCAGCGTAAAAGGTTTACATAAATCTTATAAGAAGACTTTAGAAAAAGACCTAGACCAAGCGAATCAGGCCGGTGCCGCAGACCAAGATAAGTTAACTGATGATGAAATTGAAGAGAGGCAAATTTTTTATAAACAATGCTTTTTGCTTATGAATATGGAAAAGTTATCAAAAGCCTATCAAAGCCAAACAAACAAGGAGGTTGAGGCATCCTCTAATGGCGATGTCACTGAGATACACAAACAAGGTAATGAATATTCTGGTCGAATTCGCCTAATTGATGTTAGTGATTCAGAGCCAGACAGAGCGTCCCTCATGAATAAGTTAACTTCACCCAAGGGGGCTGACATTGATAGTTTTTTCAGTATAAGACCAGATCTGCTTTCTTCATTGGTACCACAGATTAGACTATTTAAGGTCTTTACAAAGGAAAACGAAGGCACCTTGAAAGAATTAGAATTTGATTTTCCAAAAAACTATAATCCAGACATTGAATCATATCGAGCAAAAGGCAGTGGCAAGACTGATAAGTGGGAATTTGGTGTAAAAGATTTTTCATTTAGTTTTGATGGGACATCACCAGCAACCGCAAGAAATGATATAAGCGCCGAATTATCTCTATACTTCAGAGACTTTAACGACTTGATAAAGGAAAGAAGTGTGGGTGATTTTAACAGTAACCCCGTAAAAAATAATCTCAACAGCACTCTCAATGATGCTTCAAACAAATACAGGTTTCTTGATCTGATACTCTTTCCGGGCAGTGTTCATCATAATTCATATGAGCATCCCTTTATGTATGACAGTTCCAGATACAGAATTAGAGTTGATGTCGGATGGGTTTTGAGAGAAGATCCCATGTTTGAAAAATTAGCTAAAGAGTCGGGCACAAGTGCGGCTTTGATCAAAGCAGCATTAGAAAAGATAAATAAGTCGTTTTACCTCAACATGATTGACCATGATCTGGACTTTGCGGTTGATGGATCTGTGAATATAAAAATAAAATATAGAGCATATATTGAATCCGCAGGCAAGAGTGTTGATATGGATGTCCTAGCCACACCAGAAGTAAATTCTGTCAGGAAACAAATACAACTTGAACTGAATCAGGCATGGAATAATTGTACTCCTGAGCAAATGTATGAACTTATGAACACATACAAAACGATGGAAAAGGAATTGATAAAAAAATCTTATCAATCAATTGTTTATCGAATGTTGAGGAGGAGAAGGCTACAGTATACCTTTAGTAAATTAAAGGATAAAAAATCTTTCTCACAATTGGGGTATTTTGAAGACCAACCAGAATTAGTTAATGGATCAAAAGCCTCAAATGATACGGAGAATGATTCGAGCGATAGCGTAACAGAAATGAAAACAGAACTTCAATCTATCTCTGAAAACAAATCGATTCAAAGGACAGATACATTCAGTTTGATTGATGGCAAGTTAAGAAGTTTCAAGCCTGAAAGTATATCAATTGGAAATCCAAACGCTGAGGTTGAAGTAGTTAACTATTTTTTCTTAGGTGATTTGCTGCATACGCTTATGGATTGTATGTTTGAGCCTCCAGAGGCTGGGACTGGTGCTCTTGTTGGTGACAATCAAAAAGAAGCGGTAAAAAATACAATTCTAGCTCTTTCTTCTTTTAGTTATGAACATCCGCTGAATCCCGGTACTCCCATAAACATGAATATAGCGTCGGTACCAATTGCTTTGGATTATTTTATTGAGTTTTTCACCAAGCATGTTATCGAAGGAGAGAGAAGAACTTATCCAATTATGCACTTTATCAGGGACATAACTAATAAATTACTTGTAGACATAATGTACGAACTGTGTATAAAATCTATGGATGTTGAAACTAAGTTGAGATTTCAAACTACAAGTTTACTAGCAACGCCAGATTCATCAGACCCAAGAGATCCACTAAGCCTGATAGATTACAAAGACGGGACAGTAATAAGAGATCTTTCGACTGGTTACAATCGTGGATATCTGCCTTTTAATTCAAGTCTTGCCGAATCCAGCATTGATGCTGCATACAACTATATTGTTGTTTATCCCGTAACAAACAATAACGTTACAAGCGGTAACAAAGCCCCTACTGGTAATAGGATCGAGGATGAAAAAAATGGAATAAGGCATCTTCACATTGGAAGAGACAGGGGACTAGTAAAGACAATAAAGTTTTCAAAAGTCGACATGCAATATATTAGAGAGGCAAGATATTTTAATCACGGATATAATGGACTTATGCAACTGGGATCAGTTTACAAAGCAACAATAGAAATGGTCGGTAACACTATGTTCTATCCCGGAATGACTGTTTTTATCAATCCGATCTCATTGGCTGGTGAGGGAATGGATCCAACTATTGGTCCGGACCCTTCCTCTAATCAAATGCCGTCATTGGCAAACGCATTGGGAATTGGTGGTTATCATCTAATCACTAAAGTGCAATCAACAGTAGGGCGTGGCAAATTTAACACAACGGTTGAGGCAATGTTTTATTATTCTGGTGATAGTAATTCGATGCTCCTAAAAAGCAACAGACAGAAAATGCAAAAATACAGAGAAGGAAAAAGCTCAGATCAATTAGAAATAGATAATCTAGAAAAGAGAGGAGCTAAAGGACAAAATGAAGAATTTTGTCAGAGAATAATAAACATACGACAACAACATTTGCAAGATATATTTGCACCAGAATTCAGCACAGCTATTTTAGATGTAAGTGATAGTGAAAAAATTGAAAACTCGATTTATGAAGCGAGTGCAAGGAAATCTGCATTTGCACAACAAACCTCGGATGCAGAAGATTTAGCTGATCAAATTTTAGAAAAAAGAAAGAGTGACAATAGCGATGAGTAAATTCAAAGGTTCAAATTCTGACAGAAGTGCAATGAATGCTTTTTACAGAAGAGTAAAGTATTCCGCATTGGCGTTTGATCAGTTATCAGACATGCTAGATTCTTCTGTCTTTGATTTCAATTTTTCTCACAATTGTTTATATGCAAAAGTTGATATAAAATACAGGCCAATTATACCAAACGAATTGTTATTGAAAAGTTACGGTTTTGGCAGAAAAGGAGAAACAAACACAACTACGTTTCCAATCATTGGAGACAAAGTAACAAATGTTATGAATGTTATTCAAAACAATATAATGATGGGTAATATCAATAACCCAGATAGTTTTTTACAAATGTTGACACCTGTTGGCAGTTATGTTTCACCAATCTCTCAATATAAAAAATACCTAAATACAATGATTGAAGCGTTTCACGAAACAAGAGCACTAAAGAATAAAAATAGGATAACAAATTTTGACAATTATTTACTTCATTTTTATCGATACTTTGAATCTGTCTCAGAGTCGTTCCCATGTACACTATCAGGCTGGTACATGTCAAGCAAGTCAAGTTTGCTGAACACCGGCATGTTTGTTGACCTGCTTCCTATTTCATTCTCAGAGGATGCACAAAAAGAAATAATTGTTGGCAGTAGTGATTTGTCATTTTATGTAAATTTATTACAACAAAACGGTTTGCTAATTAGTAGAAATAGCCCAAACCTAGTTGGCTTAGATATTGGGTCGTCAATCACGCAGAAAGCATTACAACAATACCAAATCTACAGTATCGACCAAATGTTTCGTGATTACTATATTGAAACTAGTTCGCTTGATCTGGAACTGCTGATGAACGCTCTGGTCGAGGGTTATAACAAAATGTTTGAAATATCACCAGATTACGAAACAAAGCATTTTGGTAAAAACAATAAAATAATAATTAATATAAAACAAAAAGAAATTGTTAATAGTATTAAAGATATTAGTATATATATTAAATATTATATTAATATTAGAAATATAGAACAAGGTAAATATTTAAATAAAACTGAAATTGATGCACTTGGCAGAGTAATAAATTTTTTACAAAAAGATCTTGACAGCAATGCCATAATGCGTTATATTAATGATGAGCTTGCAAAAAGTAATCCAAATAAAATCGGAAGTTTTAGTTGGTTTGCGAGCCTAACGGAGGATTAATGATATTTCAAATTTTAGACTCAAAGGATAGCTGCTTTGGTCTTTATAAAGGTGGTGAGTTTATTTACGACAGACTACCAGCCGACATTACTGGAACATGGGGCTACAACAATTGCCTTAGTGACCACAACATTGATTATGCTTGTGTTTATGTGAATGGGAAAACGATGGACGAGATCTGTCCCGACATCTACAAGACACGCCTTGAGAAAAGAAAGAACAAAATAAGAGCATTCGTAAACGCAGCGGTAAATGCAAAAATAAAAATTGATAATCAATGTATGTTTGAAATTGTACCCGAAACTCACTTGAAGCACTATTGCGAAGTAAAGAACCAGATCTGTGAGTGGGTGTTTGGCAATTATGAAAAACCATCCAATCATGATTTTTTAGTTGACTTATTCAAGATGGCAGGTGACATTGCTAAGAGACCGATTCAAATTGACTTCGATGCTCTACACGTTTCAGCCAGAACTGATCTAAAGGCTAAGTCGTTAAGAAATTTTTTGAATGGAGAGCAAAAATTCATTCATTACGATGTGTGGGGTTCTAGAACTGGTAGACTTACTACAAAGACTGGTTCGTTTCCAATCATGAATCTGAAAAAAGAAACAGCCAATTGTGTCGTTCCAAAAAATGATCTGTTTGTACAGTTTGATTTGAATGGTGCGGAAATTAGAACATTATTGTCGCTATCTACTGGTACCCACCCCCGTGAGGACGTACATGAGTACAATATTAAGAACGTATACAGGGGTATTGGAACAAGAGATAAAGCAAAGAAGAGATTCTTCGCATGGCTATATAATCCAAATGCTGAAGACTATCTAACCGAAAGGCACTACAATAAAACCAAAGTGTTGAAAGAGTTTTATAGAGATGGGGTAGTTCATACGCCATTTGGCAGAAAGATACCAACTGATGATTTTCATTCACTGAATTACCTATTGCAGAGCACTTCATCTGACAATTGCATGAAGCAGGCTTGCAAGATAAACAAATTCTTACAAAACACAAAGTCGTTTGTACATTCAGTTGTACATGACTCGCTCACAATTGATCTACATTTAGAAGATAGGTACATGCTCCCACAGGTTCAAGAGATTTTTGAAGACACAACGTTAGGCTGGTTCAAATCATCAGCCCATGTCGGTTCAAACCTTAGAGATTTTGTGGAGGTATCATGGTCTTAATAGGAATCGGAGGTGCTGGAACAAATTTAGTAAATTCATTTGCAAAGCACCATAAAAAAATTACAATAACAAAAGATGACTTCCCAAGCAGTTGTCAGAAAACAGAAGACTACGAAACGCATTGTCCTGATTTTAGTGATCGTTTGAGTTTTGATGAAGACGAATGCTGGGTTGCATTGTGCGGCGCAGGAAAAGTTTCTGGTTGTGCATTACGAGTAATGGAGACAATCAAGCATAAAAAAATAAACATTATATACATCTATCCGGATGTAACATTATGTAACACAAAACAGGTGTTGCGAAACAAAGTTTGTTACAATGTTTTGCAAGAGTTTACAAGGTCTGGTCTTTTAAACAGGATGTATTTGTTCTCAAATAAAGAGGTGGTTGCTATGATCGGAGACCAACCACTCAATAGATTATACAAAGGTATAAATAAGCAAATTGCAAATGCTATTGAAACAGTACAGTGGCTCAATAACCAAGAACCAGTAATGGGATCAAACCACGAATCAAAAGAAATTTCTAGAATTTGCACCCTATCAGTGGGCAACTTCAAAAAAAATGAAGAAAACTTATTCTTTTTACTTGACAACATTACTGAGGCATGTTATCTTTATAGTGTAAGCAAAAATCAGTTAGATAAAAATAAAGATTTGCTTCGTCTGATAAAAGAAAGAATTCAAAAAGATGAAAATGAAAAAATCATATCATCATTTGTTATCTATCCATCAGAACATAGCCAATCATTTTTTTACTCTTTGAAACTTACTCATTACATTCAAGAAAAAAAATAAAAAAATTTCTTGACAAGATATTCCCAATAGGTTATAGTATAAAGGTGAGCAAGAAAAGCTCCTAAAAAAAAATTACAAACACCAAGAAAAAAAACTTCAACTTTTTTCTTGACAAGTTATAGCAAACATGTTATAATATATAAGTAAGCACAAAACTTGTAACGAGTTGAGTCATTGTTGATCATCACACAAACCCTTCGATCACAATCTATTCATCCACTATAAGAAAACACTTACGAAAAGACATTCACAAAACGGAGGTTATATGTCTAACACTTACACACAATACACTGGAACTTTTACAAAAGCTGATGGTACTCAACGTACAATGAGTTTTATTAAGCCGGAAGACTTGCCTTATACGCATTTTTCCACCAATCAGCGTAAATCACAGATGTCTCGTGATGGAAAAACTGAAGTCGTTTATGACACAAAGTTACGTGCATTTCGCCGCTTCAACCATTCAACCCAAGTTGGCCAAATCGTCAAAGAAAATATTCAATTTTCATTTGACAGCTAGTCAATAACCGGTTACACTACAAATAGCGGGGGGAAAATTTCCCCCTGACTCTAGTCTGCATAGACAAAAAACTTAGCTAAACAAAGGAGATAAACATGGCTATAAATTTAGATTTAATGAGAAAGAAACTTGGAGTTTCTCAAAACAACGGTAAAGAACAAGATAATACCAAATGGCGCCCTAGCGAAGGCGACCAAACTGTACGTATCCTTCCCGCAGCGGATGGAGACCCTTTCAAAGAATTCCACTTCCACTACAATGTCGGTAAGAATCCCGGAATTCTTTGTCCCAAGCGCAATTATGGTGAAGATTGCCCAATCTGCGACTTTGCGTCAAAGTTATGGCGTGAAGGCGTAGAAAAGAATGATGATACCTCAAAGCGAGAGGCTAAAAAGCTATTTGCTCGAAAGCGATACTATTCCCCGATAATTGTTCGTGGCGAAGAGAGCAAAGGTGTAAGAGTTTGGGCTTATGGCAAAACCGCATATGAGACCTTACTATCCTATGTCCTTGATCCAGACTACGGTGATCTTACACACCCTGAGACCGGAACTGATATTGTACTTACCTACACAGTTCCCGGAACTCCCGGATCATTTCCCAAGACTGCCTTGAAACCTCGTCGCAGACCTTCTGTACTGTGTGATGATGATGTAGCTGATTGTGATGAACTTATTAGCTCGATTCCTGAGATTGAGACCTTATTCCAGCGACACACAACTTCCGATGTCCAAGCGTTGCTGGATGAATACCTATCCTCCGATGTTACCTCCGAGAGTCTCTCCAGAGAATCTGAGCGCTACAACAAGAAGTCAACTGTTGATGATGCATTGAAAAACTTTATGAATAAAGATATGTAACAAGGATCAGTGTAAATGGGAAAGTGTTGGCCCCGCACTTAAAATCGGGGCATTGCTCACAATAAGTCTGCCTCCACGTGGCGTGAGTGGAAACAGGTAATGCTGGCCAAATGACTTTGACACCGTTGGTGTTCGTGGAGCCCACACGATAAAACTGGAAAATGCTATATGCATCCAAACTCAACAAAATAGGAGATTTTATGAGTAATGAAACAATCTCTATTAGAAAGTTATTAACTGACTGTTCAACTAGGGAAATTCCAACGGAGTTTGCAACTCTCATCGAAAGAAAGGCAAAAAACCCGTTCAAAGCAAAGCAATATGTTTGCGAATCTTTTCAAAGAAAAGCCTGTTGGAGCAATAAGGAAAAAAGACTATATATTGATTCCCTGCTTGGCAAGATGGCACTTACAACAATGGTAATTGTTGACATTAGAAAATGCTTATCTTATTCTAAAAACATTGGCGACAAGCCATCTATCAAATACTACAGCAATTTGTTATCCAAGAACTATGAATATATCAGTGTTGACGGCCAGAACCGTGTTAACGCAATTGTATCATTTATCTTGAATGAATACACTGTGCATACACAAGAGCTTATAGACTCAGCAGACAACATTCATCCGCCGCTTGAAAACGTTTATTTCAAAGATATGTTACCTCAGATGAGATCTGAGATACTGAATAATCGATTTGTTAACGTTACCTTTATTACTGACAAGGTCTATCAGGATCTTTCAACAATCTTTCAAAGACTGCAATGTGGCTTACCGTTGGTTGAGCAAGAAAAAAGAAATGGAATGTTTACACCAATAGCAAAATGGTCTCGAAGCATATCTAATAAATATAGTAATATGTTTGGAATGATTCTTGATGATAAATCCATTATGAGAATGGGCGATCGTGAATTAGCATCAAAGATAGCGCTTTGTCTCGAAAAAGATAGCGATTTGGGCCAAGCCGATTTGACATCATACTATGAAGCCGGCATTGGAACAGATCAATTGGACCAGCGATATGACAAGACTATATTGGAGACCGATATAAATTATCTGTTTGATAGCATGAACAAGGCGTTTAGAAAAGACCAGTTGAAATATGGAAAACCTAATTTTTGGTTGTTTTGCCTCTCTCTTAGACATTTCACAAAATTAGGGTATGTTTTAACAAAGCCCTATCAGTTCAAGCTCCATGTCGATAAGCGAATTACATCTTTGACGACGGAAAGTAAATCCAAAATGGTACAAGATGAACAAAGACACCTCAGAGGCGAACTTACTAATTGGAAACCAACTGGTTATTTTCATGCAAGAAAAAATAGAACGCATCTGAAGTCTGATAGGCAAATGCTATTGTCTGAATTTATCGAGCATTGGAACATATTGGAAAAAACTGATGTCTTTATTAAAGGACCAGAGGCGGGTAAGTAATGGGAGAACTACTAAAGATGAAAACTGGAAAAATAAATGTTGCTGATCTTGCAAAAAAGATCAACAAGAAGATGGGAATGAATGTCGCTCATGACCTTTCCCAATCAGATCCGGTGTCCGTAAAGGACTGGATTCCGACTGGATCGAAATGGCTTGACTTGATTGTAAGTCCGGGCCAAGAAGCAGGAATCCCTGTTGGAAAGATTACCGAACTGGCCGGCTTGTCCGGTTCTGGTAAATCATTCATGGCAGCACAGATCGCAGCGAATGCTCAAAAGAAAGGAATGTTCGTTGTTTACTTTGATGCAGAGTCTGCTATAGACCCTGAGTTTTTAGAGAGGGCGGGTTGTTCAAAAGACCAACTTCTTTATTATCAAGCCACGAGCGTTGAGAATGTGCTCAATACAATGGAATATGTAATGACTGAGTATGGTGAAGCCCGTGTTCTGTTCATCTGGGACAGTGTAGCTGCCACTCCGTCCGAGAAAGATTTGGAAGGTGATTTCAACCCACAATCTTCTATGGCTGTCAAGCCAAGAATTTTTTCGAAAGCATTTCCCAAACTTACGATTCCCTTGGCGAATACTGAATCAACGCTCCTCATGATTAACCAATTGAAAACCAACATTTCATCAAATCCAATGATGTCTCTTGTTGAGCCTTACATTGCACCCGGAGGAAAAGCAATTGAATATTTCAGTTCACTTAGAATCTGGCTGACAAAGCGCAAGTCGAAGGCTAGCTTTGCGATTGATGAAGACGGTACAAGAATTGGTTCTCATGTTCGGTGTTTTATCAAAAAATCACGCTTCGGTTCTGAAGGTCGTGACTGCGAGTTCAAAATTATTTGGGGTAATGAGATTGGCATCCGAGATGAAGAATCTTGGTTAGAGATTCTAAAACGCTCAAAAACGCCCAATTTCTCTTCCGCCGGTGCTTGGTATACCCTTACACCAAAAGAAGGAAAACCAATGAAATTTCAGTCAAAACAATGGAAAGAGAAGCTAAAAGATGAAACATTTCGAAGTGCCGTGATCGATTTGCTAAATGAAGTCATGGTAGAAAAATACAAATCGTAGTTTTGTTTAGACGTAGTTGTTCTCCTTTGGCCCCCGGTTGAAAAATCGGGGGCTTTTTTCTTGACAAATGGAGACCAACATGCTATAGTAATTAAACGGAGGATAAATGAGACCAACAACAAAAATACCAAACCAAAAAAGGGTTCTAATAATAGATGCCCTCAATATGTTTTTAAGATCATACACAATCATACCCAGCATGAACCCACAGGGTTTACCAAACGGTGGAACCATAGGCTTTTTAAAATCGCTGCAAGTTCTTTGTCGTGAGATGAAGCCACATGAAGTGATTATTTGCTGGGATGGCCATGGAGGATCAGAAAAGAGAAGACAACTCAACAAGGAATACAAGCAAGGTCGTAGGCCTGTTAGATTCAACCGCAGAATGATTGAGTTGCCAGAAGACCAAGTAAAAAAGAACAGAGCAGATCAACAACTAAGATTGCATGAGTACCTGAACAGTATGCCGGTAATCCAATTGATGGTTGATTTTGTAGAAGCAGATGATGTTATAGCTTATGTGACAAAAAGTAAGAAGTATAAAGACTGGCAAAAAATTATTATCTCATCTGACAAAGATTTCTATCAGTTGGTTGGAGATGATAACGTTATGATCTGGAGACCAATTCAGAAAGTGTTCGTAGACAGAATAACACTTGTCAATAAGTTTGGGATTCACCCAAACAATTATGCACTGGCTAGAGCCATTGACGGAGACAAATCTGATAATTTAGAAGGAGTCCCAAGGATTGGGATGAAAACAATCAAGACTAATTTTCCTATTTTGGAGAACGAGAAGCAACTGTCTTGTGACGAACTGTTTGTTTATTGTAAAATGCAAATAAAACAAAAAAATTGTCATAAAAAGTTGCTAGAATATCAAGAACGTGTTAAGAGTAATTATAAGATAATGCAATTATATGAATCAAATATATCATTCAATGGGAGGAGGGGCATTGATTTTACCATAGACAACTTTGAGTATGGGTTTGATAAGTTGGAGATACAAAAAATGCTCATATCAGATGGGCAAGGGCAGCTAAATTTATCGGATTTGTGGGCTGCTTTTAAAAATATAAAACCATAGTTAGAAACGGAGGACACCATGGATTTTAAACAAGAAACATTTCAAAAGTTCGGTAAGAGCTTTCAGGAAGACCTGTGTCACTTAATGCTTCAGGACAGGGCATTTTGCGACCAAATTAGTGAAGTTCTAGATGTAGAGTTTGTTCAGTACGAACATCTTAGAATCTTTACAAACATGCTTTTAGATTACAGAGATAAGTATAGAAAGCATCCATCATATGAAACAATGGCAACTATCATTACATCGGAAGTTGGCAACTACACAGAAGCGCTAAAGAAGCAAATCACACAATTCTACTCTAAAGTGATAAACAATCATGAGATAGAAAGTTCTGAGTTTATCAAAGATCATGCGATCGATTTTTGTAGAAAGCAAGTTCTCAAGAAGGCGATGATCCAATCTGTGAAGTTGTTGAAGTCATCTTCATTCGAGGAAATACAGAAAGTAATCGAAGAGGCAATGAAGTTGGGCACAAACATAGACTTTGGCCATGATTATCATATGGATATCGATGACCGCTATAAGATAAAGGCTAGAAACCCGATTACAACTGGTTGGTCTAGATTTGATGAGATCACGCAGGGCGGCTTCGGTGAACAGGAATTGGGGGTCGTAATTGCTCCAACTGGCGCTGGTAAATCAATGGTCTTGGTACACTTGGGAGCCACGGCTTTGAAGGAAAAGAAAACTGTTGTTTACTATACGCTAGAATTAGCAGAGACCGTTGTAGGACAGAGGTTTGATGCATGCCTTACTGGTATAAAACTCAATGACCTTTTGAGAAATAAATTTAATGTCCAGAAAAAGATAGAGGAAATTGATGGTCATCTAATTATTAAGGAATATCCAAGCAAGTCAGCTTCAACCCAGACCATCAGAAGTCATATAGAAAGATTGAAGAAACGTGGAATCAATCCTGATATGGTGATTGTTGACTACGCCGATTTGTTAAAACCAGTTAAATCGCAAGGCGAAAAGAGGCATGAATTGGAAAGTATTTATGAAGAGTTACGTGGTATAGCACAGCAAGAGAAGTGCACTGTAATAACTGCTAGTCAGACAAATCGTGGCGGACTAAGCGCAGAGGTAATAACCATGGAGTCTATCTCAGAAGCCTTCAGTAAGTGTTTTGTGGCAGATTTTATCTTTTCATTGTCAAGGACTCCGCAGGACAGACAATCAAATACGGGTCGGGTGTTTATAGCAAAAAATCGTAATGGTCCGGATGGCTTGGTTTTTCCGATCTTTGCGGATTGGTCAAACGTTAGTATGAAAGTTCTAGAAAAGACCGATCATGAAGAATCAAAGCCTGAAATGTCATCTAAAGACAACATGAAATTTCTAAGAGAGAAATACGCACAATCAAGGGGTAAATAGGAGGAAACATATGAGCGTAGCAAATAAAATTTTATCAGATATAACAGTACACATGAAGTACGCAAGATTTTTACCAGAGAAAAATAGAAGAGAGAATTGGGAAGAATTGGTAACTCGAAATAAATCGATGCATCTCAAAAAATTTCCGGAGCTTGTTTCCGAGATTGAGGATGCATATAGGTTTGTATATGAAAAGAAAGTTTTACCCTCTATGCGCTCAATGCAGTTTGCCGGTAAACCAATCGAGATCAGCCCAAATAGAATCTTTAATTGTGCCTATGCACCCATTGATGACCACAGGGTGTTTGGCGAAATAATGTTGTTGCTTCTTGGAGGGACTGGCGTTGGCTATTCTGTTCAGCGTCATCATGTTGAAAAACTACCTTCTATCTTAAGACCAAACATCAAGAGAGCCCGTAGATTTCTTATTGGTGATTCAATAGAAGGATGGTCTGATGCGGTTTCTGCTTTGGTGAAATCTTACTTCAAAGGCACCAGTAAACTTAGATTTGATTTTTCTGATATTAGAGCGAAGGGCGAGAGGCTTGTAACATCCGGTGGCAAAGCTCCCGGACCTCAGCCACTTAAAGAATGCCTCATAAAAGTAGAGGGCATCTTAGAGAGCAAAGAGAACGGTGACAAACTTACCACAATAGAGGTTCACGATATTATCTGTCACATAGCAGATGCTGTGTTGGCCGGCGGTATAAGACGAGCAGCCCTAATTTCACTATTTTCTATTGATGATGAAGAGATGTTAGCAGCCAAGACCGGAAATTGGTGGGAGAAGAACCCACAAAGAGGAAGAGCAAACAATTCAGTTGTCATAATGAGACATAGAATAAAGAAGAATGATTTTTTAAAGTTATGGGAAAGAGTCAAAGCATCAGGTGCAGGAGAGCCCGGATTCTACTTTACTAATGATAAGGAATATGGATGCAATCCATGTTGCGAAATTAGCCTAAGACCATTTCAATTCTGCAATTTAACTGAAATAAACGTTAGCGACGTGGATACTCAAGAAGAGTACGAAGTTAGGGCACGAGCAGCCTCTCTTATTGGAACCTTGCAAGCCTCATATACTGATTTTCATTATCTGAGACCAGTCTGGCAACGAAACACTGAAAAGGATTATCTGATTGGTGTATCGATGACCGGAATAGCATCCGGCAATGTTTTAGAGCTAGATATGCAAGCCGCAGCCCTCGCTGTCAAAGAAGAGAATGCTAGAATTGCAAAATTGATTGGGATAGGACCGGCCTCTCGCTGCACCACAACGAAGCCTGCCGGCACCACCTCACTTGTATTAGGTACGTCAAGTGGAATTCATGCGTGGCACAATGATCACTACATACGCAGGATCAGGGTTGGAAAAAATGAAGCGATCTATTCTTATATAGCCGATAACCATCCAGAATTAGTCGAAAATGAGTTTTTTAGGCCACATGACACCGCTGTTATATCAGTGCCGCAAAAGGCTCCAAATGATGCAATTACGAGAGCAGAATCGGCATTGGATTTGCTGGAGAGAGTGAAGAAGGTGGCAACTGAATGGGTCGCTAACGGCCATAGAAAAGGACAAAACACTAATAATGTTTCCGCCACAATTACCGTGAAACCAGATGAGTGGGTTATTGTCGGGGAATGGATGTGGAATAATAGAAAGCATTATAATGGTCTTTCAATTTTGCCATTCTCGGATCACACTTACAAACAAGCCCCCTTTGAGGACTGTTCTGAAGAGGACTATAATCAAATGATGAAAGCATTAGTAAACATTGATTTGAACAAGGTGATAGAAAAGGAGGACAACACTGACTTGTCTGGTGAGATTGCGTGTGCCGGTGGCTCTTGCGAATTAGAATTTTAGATTCTATTTACATTAGGGTTTATAATGAATGACAATGAGCCACACAGAGTAATTGACGATGAGCCGGCTGGTGAGCCTACCAAATCACGTGTTTATAGAAGAGTCCTGTCGAGGAAGAAAAAAATAGTAGTGCCTGTTGATTTTGACGATTCTATAAAAGAATTTGAATTTTGGAATTACATTTACGATCTCAGAGAACAGACAAGAAAAAAGTTTGATTTTGAAACAACACCAGACTATAAAAATCGTATTCAATATTATGAAATAACAGCTTCCGCCACAATCATCAGTAAGATAGAATTGTGGCTAACTACTAATGAATTCAAATACAAACTTGATAAACCATGAACGGTGTGTATAATACAATAGGAGGAAAAATGCACTTTAAACCATACAACAGACACTTAGTTGTCGATTTAATTGAACAAAAGCAAGAGGACAAGAGTTTAGTTGTTCTACCAACAGATTATAAGAAGCCCAAGTCTCCATATGTGAGAGCAAAGGTGATAGAGTGTTCCGAAGATTCAAAATTCAACGGAGTTCTATTCAGCAATGATTCCGTCTTGGTCGACCGAAGCATGTTGCAAAAGATTGAATTTGATGAACTTTCATTCTATTTAGTATTGGAAAACTATGTTTTTGGTAAGATATACGACGGAGGGAGCAATGATAGGATATGAAAAATCAATTAAAATATACAATGATGACATTGGTTGCGTGGACTACATTGATCATATGGGCAGTGACCTTACCGTCGTTAACAGTGCTCGGGTTAGCTTTGGCGTGCAAAGGGATAGTTTGGATAGGAGGGACAAGCGACTTATTAATTACCTTATCAGGCATCGGCATACCTCAACCTTGGAGCATAATCTTGTTACTTTCAAATTTACTGTCCCTCTTTTTGTTCGTTCTCAGCATCACCGCCATAGGACGTGGAGCTACAATGAAATCTCAAGAAGATACACAGACAAAGACATGAGGTTCTATGAGCCAAAAGAGTTCAGGACACAACACGAATCTAATAGACAAGCATCCAACCCGGATGAACTAATAAATCCAAGCCTTTCATCAAATTTTTCTGGACCACTTCCATCCAGCCCTTATCATGCCTCAGATGCAATCATTAGCCATCACATGAAGAGCCTTGAACTATTTCACAAATTGATCGAATCAGGGGTGTGCAGAGAGCAAGCAAGGGCAGTTTTGCCACAAAGTCTATATACAGAGTATTATGGAACAGTTAATCTTAACAATTTGCTTAAGTTTATTGATTTACGCACACATGAGGGTGCTCAATGGGAAATCCAAAAAGTAGCACTAGCTTGCCTTGATATCGCAAACGATTTATGGCCAGTGTCAGTGCAGAGTTATAGGAACATAAGAGGTGTCGGATAGATTTGACCCGGGTGACCTAATCGTTCTGAATCAGTATGGGTTTTTTATAACTCCACATTACGAGGGAGCCGTCGGTATTATTGTGAGCAAGCCCTACAGTTTAGTTACGCCGATATCCTCAGAGAACGAAACCTTCTATATAGTTTACGATGTATTGCTCAATGGTGAACTATTTAAAATGATACCAGAAGAGTTTATGGAGGCCTACAGTAAATATGAAAAAGATACTAAATGAGTGGCGTAATTTTTTATCAGAAGGTCAAGAAAATATAGAACAAGATAGAATTGATTTGGGAATAAAGATGCGCACAGTCTTATTCAAATCAATTGATCCAATGGACGATCCGCAAAGCTATAAAGACACCGGACCAGATATCCTTATGAAGTACCGATATTTGCATTGGGCGATTTATGGAACAAAAGAGGAGCGAAGACTGAAGAAAAAGATATACAGACCAGAAAGCGGCTTAGAGTTTGCTAGACAAAAAGTGATATATTTTATAAAACAGCTAAGCCCCGCAGAAGTTGAGACATTGCAAACAGATCTCCCTCAACTAATTTCTATTTTGAGAGATAGAACAATTAGAATTCCATCATTCCCAGTACAGGTTCCGGTTGAATTGACAGGGCATAGAGGGGTTGATGTTTCTTTTCGTGTGCCAATGTTTGGCAGATCAAGCATTGATGACTGGGGAATGGGAGGAACTGTTAGAGATCCAAAAGGTCAAAGCTACCTAATTCACATTTTGACATTGATTAGCAAGTGGTTGCCGCCACCCACCCAAACAAAGGAACTTAGCGATGAACACATTGCAAGTTTATATTTCATGTCAGAGACGAAGGAAGAAATGCAAATTCAAAACCAACCAGCCACTAGTACAAATAAGCACTTCTCTTCTATGGCTGGTCTTTCCTATGAAGAAATCATGAATAAAGTTATGGGGAAAAAATGATCAATGAGTATTCTTTTGATGAGCTAATAGTTGGTGGTTCTTTAGAAAGTTTGTTGTTCTCGTACCTATCAAACAAGCATATTTTGTTAGTTGATCCTCTTTATCCAATAGAAGTAGCAGTAATTGATTACCACGCCAATCTGAGGTTTCTAGGGTATAGTCCCGAAGATACAATAAGAAAATCGGAAATGTGGGATAGGTTAACATTCCTACTATCAATGAACAATCTGTTAGTCTGCCCAAACATTATGACTTCTTACAGAACAGGTGAAAAAGAGGTCACAGTAATAACCGAGAAAAATAGAAGAATCCTTTTTCATTCTGAAAATTTAGTGTTTTTCGACAATATTCTACTTGATGAAGTTGTAATGCTAGACTGGTTCAATGTCCGTTCTGGCAACAATCATTGTTTAGAGCTCATCAAAGACGAGCGGAATGATTTTATTAATAAGATTTATTTTTATACCTCCAACAGAATCGGTGGTAATCGGAACATGAGGGACTTGTTAGCTTTATCTGACCTTACAAAAACCGAGGCTGCTAAGGTTGATCATTCAGAGGGAATTGCAAGACTCAAAGTACTCAAGATGATGCATGATGCCGGCATCCGAGGGCAGAGCAATGGTTATGATAAGAGAGGCAAACAAATTCATTACTCCCTCAAGATTGAGCACACCTATAGAGAGTTCAGAAACCGTTACCGTCCAAAAAACAAGATTGAAGAAATTTTATTAATAGAACCAGATAAGGAGAATCTATGGAATACAGCGAAAAAACTTTTTCGTCACAAGCAAATTTCCACCTTGCAGGAATCATTCCGGTTGCCGGCCAACCTTTAGATTTCGACATGCCATACCCAGATGTTTTACTCCCTGTTTACCGTGACTACACAATCATTGAGGCAGCGGTAGTGGAGGCTGCACATGCTGGCTGTGATACCATTTGGATTGTTTGTAATGATGACATTGCACCGATTGTGAGACATAGGATTGGTGATTACATCCAAGACCCCATTCATTTTTATAATAAATATCAAAATCACATGAAAGACAGAAGAATAAGGATCCCAATTTTTTGGGTTCCAATTCACCCAAAGGATAGGGATAAGAGAGACTGCCTATCTTGGTCCGTTATCCATGGCGCTCTAACCTCACTAAAGACTTCCGGTAGAATTTCAAAGTGGCTAAACCCAGATAAGTATTATGTTTCCTTTCCTTACGGCATCTTCGATCCTAGAGTCTTAAAGAATCATAGAAGAGCAATAAAAAGTAAGAAAAATTTTTATATTTCAAGCAATAACAAAACAGTCGAAGATAATCGATACACTAGCTTTACATTTGGCAAGGAAGAATTTATAACTTACCGCAGAAACGTCAGAAAAGGCACAGGCCAATATTCGACAAAAGAAACAGACCACAGAGGAATACCAAGGAGCAGATTGCCAATCGAAGAGAGGTGGTCCGCTAGATTTTTTGAACTAAAGGATGTTTTTTTCGGTGCGAGGACTAACGACGACAGCGTTTTAGAGATCGAACAATTTTATGATATTGACAATTGGGACAACTATAGGAAGTTTTTATCATCTCCTTTGGGCAATTCAATAAAAAGACCTTCTAGAGAATTATTTAGTTATAGAGAGTTCAATAGAATAGCAACAGATAGAGACTAGTTATAGCATGTCAATCGCAGTAAAGAGATATAAGAAGTTAGTGAAAGAATTATTGTTCACTTATTCGGAATTAGAGTACGTCAATGAAGTATTGAAGGACGCACACTTAGAATTCGAAATATATTACAGAAATTACTGCGACAATAATGATGTACCAATAGATGACCTTAACAAACAAAACAAAGAGAGGCTGAGTACAATCTTTCCAAAAAAGCAAGTGAATGTAGACGAAGCAGGAATAATACAGCACAATCAAGAAAAAGAAGAAGATAAGAAGAAAAATAAAGTTTTCCATAGGATGTATAGAATAATTGCAAAAAAATTACACCCTGATAAGTTTTCTAATAAAGAGTTGAGTGACGAAGTGATTGAAAAAATTAACGATTTCAAAGAGGCTACTTCTGCTTACGACAAAAAAAACTGGGCTAAGTTTCTTGACATTTGTGAAAAGTATGATATATTACCAACACGGTATGAAAAAATAAATTCCTTAATTACAAAGGAAATTAACGATACTAACAAATTGGTGCAAAAACAAAAGCTGTCATTTAGTTGGAGACTGTATGAGTGCGGAGATGATACCAAATGTAAAAATAAACTTATCAAAGAATTTTTGTTTTTAGTTTTCAAATATAGCGTTTAGGGAGGTGCAATGAGTAAAGAACAAAAAATAAAAGAGTCCAAGGGCATGGTTTACCTTGAGATAAATGATTTATCCGAATGTTCATTTGAACTATGGGAAGAAGAGGGAGGCAAAAATAGTCACCTAAAAGTAAAGATGCCAATGAAATCATGGAAAAAGATCCTAAAAAATTGGGACAAAGTTAAGGAGAGAAAAGATGAGTTATTATAATCCATGGGATGAATTATTAGAAAAGATAAGCAAGAAAGGAGGATTTGTTAATGCTCATTCGCACTTAGACCGAGCCTATACAGTAACGCCTTATAACTTGAAGGATATTGTTTATGACCACCTCTATCATAAGTGGCTTTATGTTGATGAATATAAAGAAAATTCCTTTATAAATGATTTTTGCAAAAATATAAAGACAGCCATAGACCAGCAGATGGCGATGGGCACAACTGCTTGTTTGTCCTTTGTTGATGTAGACTCAGTTGTTGGGCTAAAATCAATCAGAGCAGCTATCTTGGCAAAGCAATATGCTAAGTCTGTTGGGTTTGATTTCAAAATAGCGACACAGACTCTAAAGGGAGTCATAAAGCCGCACGAGAGAGTGTTCTTGGACATTGCACTTGATACTGGTGAAGTTGATTTGATTGGATCTTTGCCGGGAGCGGACAAAGATTTAGAGTCGAACCACCTCGATATTATTTTCGATTTGGCAAAAAAGTATAACAAAAGAGTACATGTGCACGTAGACCAGTTGAATACTTCTTCTGAAAAAGAAACAGAGTTGCTAGCCAGAAAGACCATGCAACACGGTCTTGAGGGTAAGGTAACTGCTGTACATTCTATAAGTCTAGCTGCTCACCCAATTGATTATAGACACGAAGTTTATAAAATGTCAAAAGACGCAGGCTTGTCTTTCATAACGTGCCCAACCGCATGGATCGACTCCAGAAGAAACGAGCTTTACACACCGACTCATAATGCTATCACGCCGGTAGATGAACTGATTGAATATGACCTTACTGTTGCAATTGGGTCAGACAATATTCACGATGTTTATAAGCCATATTCCACTGGAGATATGAAGACTGAATTGAAATTTTTATTGGAAGCTACGCATATTTATGATCAAGATGTTCTAGTTAAAATCGCAACCGAAAACGGTCTCAAGGTTATAGGATATTATGATAGTCCCGATAGGATCATTAGTGATAATAAATATTAATTTTCGATTTTCTAGACACGAAAGGATTGACGAGGGCGATTATGGTATTGTGATTGGGTATCCTACAAGCCGCTCAGAATATATCTTTGATTACGTGGTTGAATCCAACGGAATAACTGTTTTTTTATTTAAACATGAAGTTACCCTAGTTACTTAAGAGATGTTTTTCAATGGCCAAACCATAATTTGTGTTGAATCCTTCTTTATTTTCCAAGAGGGGCGGAAGTATTATTGCTCTCATGTCGCAGATGGTCATTTTTTTATTACGAATAATTGTACAAATTACAATGTTTCAACAATAAAGGTCCCGTTTAGTTTGGCAAAAAGATTTCGAGTTAATATATAATGGAGTTAGAATGAAAAGTTTACCTAAGACTGTACTTTGGACATTGGTGGGGATTCAATTTATAATTTTTATTGGACTTTATGCTTTGTCGTGGAGGATAGCATTGTTGGAGAGCGCACATGAAGAACCAGAAGAACAAAGAGAGTGAGTTTTGTGAGGGGTGTGAGTGTACCCCATGTGACTGTGACTGGGGTACGATGGAACTAAGAAAGAATCATTCCAATCATAGCAGCAAGAAACCCAATAAGGACAAGACCAGTTAACCAGTATTGATCCGATATAGGATACTTGCTATAGACTATAGCATCGCTAATCATCATAAATGAAAAGAGAGCTATCAAAGTCCCAAGCACTATAATAACCCACATTTTGTTACCCCGACAGTAACTAGTTGAAACAGTCCACTAGTTACGAGTATAGGGGGATTTTTGCTTGAGCTATTGTAAAGATATTCTAGTTGGCGATCTGGTGTGCATTAGGTCACACAACGTCGATGACTTCGGCAATGGGTGGGAGATGGCGAATGTGGACACTGGTATTGTTTTAGAAGTAGTCGAGATTGAACATGAGTTTTTTATCTATAACGAGACTGTAAGGTGTTTTGATTACGTAATTTATTGGACAAAGACAGGAACAATAGAACAGATCCCTGATATAATAATTGAAAAGTTTTCAGATTGGGAAAGGAGAAAGAATGGAAGATTACGTTAGGTTAGTTATTTCTGACTTACACTTGGGCAGCATGCATGCTAAAGAAGAGATACTATGCAAAATGATCAATGAGATAGAATTTGATGAATTGATATTGGCAGGCGACATCATTGATTTTATAAAAGTGCCGACATTTACAAAGAAGACAATAAAGTTTATTGAAACCTTGAAGAACAAAGGCAAGCCAATAATCTATGTTATTGGAAACCATGACATAAATCTTACCGAATTTGAAAATGAAACGATTGGAGGCGTAAAATTTGTTTCTAAATATGAGTTCTCCTACTCCGGTAGGGTGTATAGGGTAATGCACGGGCACCAATTTGATACCGGTATAGTTACATGGAGATTCTTCATGAAAATAATCTCGGTGTTTCAAGATTTCTTAGAACGATGGCTAAAATGGGACATGGCTTCATGGATGGTTAAACAAAAGCTAAAGAAAAGAAAACTACGCAGGATTTGGGATGTTCTAAAATGGAATAAAGAAGCAGACGTTTTCATAATGGGTCACACGCACATACCAGAGGCGGTGATCTGGATAGATGAGAACGAAAAAATCAAAACATATGTTAACACTGGCGATTGGATCGAGCATCAAACATATGCTTTGATTAAAGATGGTCAAATAAGATTAAAAAAATTTAAGTCCTAGCGTTTTATAACTAAATAGTTAGTTTTTTTTCTAAATTATTTGCTTGACAGAAATAACTTTATGTGTTATACTGTATTATACATTGGAGGTAATAATGAAACATGTCTTAAAGCACATGGACTGCATGGATTTTTTAAAATCCTTAGAAGACAGTTCGGTAGATTTGGTAGTCTTGGATCCCCCTTATTTCGAAATAATAAAGGACGCATGGGATAATCAGTGGAAATCAGAACAGGAATATTTGGATTGGTGCAAAGAGTGGACCGAAGAATGTTTTAGAGTTTTGAAGACTGGTGGTTGTTTTTATGTTTGGGGTACGACCAAGCAAGATACTTTTTTGAGGTACAAGCTAAACGTCTTGAATAACATAAAAGATGCGGTCTATCAAAACTGGATTATTTGGGCTTACGACTGGGGCGGCAGAACTAAAAAGAAGTTCCCAAGAAAGCATGAGGACTTGCTAATGTACTCTAAAGGAAAGAAGTTTGATTTTTACGCAGACCAAATTCTTGTAGAAAGAGCAGTAAAGTCTAATATGAACATAACAAGGAAAATAAACTTACTCAAGAAAAAGCTAAGCAACACAGAGTTCAAAGAAGCGGACAATCACAGTTGGAAAAAATACAATTTCGATAAGATGGATCCGGCTCTTTACAAGGATGAGTTAGACAAATTGGTAAAGAAGGATACAAAACTATCCAAAGGCAAGATCCCAACTGATGTGTGGATCAAAAATAACCACACGACCTCAGCAGAGTATGCTGGCTGGCATCCGACGCAGAAGCCAATCCCCTTGATGGAGCGGATTATCAAGGCGCACACAAAAGAAGGCGATGTTGTTCTAGATATTTTCAATGGTTCTGGCTCAACAATGATTGCGGCTGATAAGTGTGGTAGAAAATTTGTTGGCTGTGAATTCGATAAGGATTACTACGACAAATCCTTAGAGCGTTTGGAGAAGCTAAGAAAACATTATAAAAATACTTGACAAATAATAATCAATATGATAGTGGATAAATGTACAAAGGAGATAACATGAACATAAACGAACTTACTAAACTTTCTTATGAGGAACTTGCTCACGCTCTTTATATGAAAGGCATACAAGACGGACACA
>Ga0209232_1000042_pt1 | contig 75115 bp, 84 predicted proteins | sample ETNvirenome_2_60_FD_184066 | JGI IMG/M metagenome (GOLD analysis project Ga0209232, IMG submission 184066) | Marine viral communities from the Pacific Ocean - ETNP_2_60 (SPAdes) (version 2) | ecosystem: Environmental > Aquatic > Marine > Oceanic | place: Pacific Ocean | collected 2013-06-22 | reverse complement strand
TGGTTGTGTCAGAAGAGATGGTGGCTGATCCAAAAGTCAGCAAGAATATTGAGTCGGCAATCGCTTATGTCGGCGGTCGATGCGAGACACTTTTCTCTGGCGTTTATGTCAGAAAGAATGTGCCCGGATTGATTGCGATACTAAGTATGAATGGATTAGCGACATGAAGCAATTATTTGAAAATTGGCGAAAGCATTTGGTAGAATACGGATTAGATCAGGATGGCCAAGCTAACGCGTATGATCATTATTACGATATCAAACAAGCCATCGCAGCTGCTTTGACAGAGCAGGGCGATGATTGGGCTCTTGATGAGTCGGAATGGGAGGAAATTATAATTCCATCTGGCGGAAGCGAGCAAGATCATAATAGATTTATTCAAGAACTGCAAGCATTTATGCAAACTATGCAACTTGGTAAGGTAGAAGATTTAGGTGTCTCAATCGAACCATACTAAGTATGAATGGATTATCAACATAATAGGAGATTTATAATGGCTAGACGTAAAAACACAAAAAGGATTGATCCTCGTTACTTTTTGAACGAGACAACACACAGAGATGAGATTGAAGAAGGCTTCTCCGGAGGAGATTACTCCGGCGCCGACAGCACTGCCCGAGCAATGGGAAGAGATGATGCGCCGATAAGCACATCGTCAGGTGCTAGAGTACCAGAAGCATATCAGGCGCTAGCCGATAAACTTATTCAACAGGGCAATGATGCTCGCAAAGTAGAGAAGTCAATTAATGCCTGCTCAGAAGAGTCCCTTCAGGGCGGCCGTGATGCTTTTGTAAAATGTATGTATCGTAAAAACACTTCTTCTATCTATGCTATGCAAGATTTAGGAATGATTCCACAACAAAAAGGCGCATAAAAGTGAGAATTTCCAGAGCCAGACTTAGAGAGATCATTAAAGAAGAAGTTACTGTAGCCCTAGACGAAGAAGAAGACGGCACTTTGGAAGATCTTGCCAGTATGTTTGGTGAGTTGGCTCCGGAATTAGACGATATAGTGGCGGTGTTGCAAGACATGCCAGAGGATCAAAAGCAGTTGGCTGTAAAGCAATTGCTTTCTCAGCTTGGCGATGAAGGCGACGTTGAAGGTTTAGATGACCCCCTTATGCAAGGTATTGAGATGCAGAATGAATATGGATTTGGTGGCAAGACGGGTGGCTTGGCTGCAGTCGCTGGGCGCCAGCCAGGAAAACGCGATGATGAAGATAATCCTTGGGCAATTTGCACGGCATCAGTCGGCCGCGAAGACAAAGAGAAGTACGAGAAGTGCGTTAAGAGCGTGAAAAAACAAAACAGGAAATAAGATGATGGCACAAACAAAAGCTTTTGTTGACACGTGGTTGGAGAAACTAACGTCCAGAAAGCTAATGGTTTGGGCTACAGCAACCGGCCTAACTTTCACCGGACATGTGACAAGTGAGGATTGGGTAATCATTTCTGCTATATATATTGGTGGTCAAACCATTATCGACGGTATCGCAAGATTGCGAGGTTATAATGATTAAAAAGCAGATTTTAGAATTTGCATTAAAAAACTGGAAAGCAATAACAATAATATTGCTTCTTGTGGTGGTAGCAATGAAGAACCGCCGCGACTATAACTTAATGCAAAAAGCGTATGAAACTCAAGCGGAATCACACATAGCACAAATTGAAGGCCTGAAAGAAATACACCAACGAGAAATAGAGGAGCAAAAGCTACTTGCAGAAAGCCACCTAGAATCTCTGGCTGTAATTGAGGAAGAATACGAAGATGCTTTACAGATGATAAAGGAATTAAGAGAAGATAAAAAAGGTAAATATAGAAACAAATTCAATCAAGATCGAGAACAACTAATTAAAGATATAGAGAATACTTTTGGGATTCAGTATGTTCCTTAAATTTTTATTAATGTTTTCTTTGACGGCAAATGCAACCGAACCGGCCAAGTTTACTTTTTTAGAATACAAACAGCCAGCGCCCTTCGAGGGTGTTTTGTTTGATGAGTTTTCGATAGCAACTATAATGTCCGACTATGACATTGCAGCATACGCATGTCAAATAAGAATGGATTATGAATTAAAAAAACTAGAAGAGAAGCATCGGTTTGAATTTGAAAGCCTGAAAATAGAACACAGGGCCTTAACAGATGAGTACGATTTGTTTATAATGCAAAAGGATAAAGAGATTGACCTACTGGCCAACGCTCTAAAAAAAACTTCACCCCGTCACAAGTGGTTGTATTTTGCTGGTGGGATCCTAGTTGGTACTGCGGCGTCATATGGCGCATATAAGGCATTTAATGAAAGGTAAAGACATAAATAAAATAGCAGCAGTTGAGAAGGCTATATCTGAAAAGTACGGAGAGGACACCGTTGCCAATCCTCGCGCAAATTGGGATGAGGAAAAAGAAAAAGAATATCTCTCTCAAATGAAAGACTTTTATAAAAAAATAGATAAGAATGAACAGTGGCAAAAGAAAGTTGATATAAATGGCATAAAGGTATCAAAAAAACTACTTAATAGAGAATCTTTAGGATGTTGTCCTGTCTGTGAATCCTTTTCAAAGATATCTATGGACGATGTTTGCCTCGCCAAATTTGATTGCTGCAGTAAATGCTACTATCAATATGTCGAAGGCAGAGAAGAAAGATGGCTAAAAGGATGGAGACCAAATGAAAATAAGTAAAAAACAACTTAAAGAAATCATCGAAGAAGAACTTAGTAAAGTAAAGGAAAATGTAAGACCTGATGTTGCACGCACTCAAAAGATGATGGACACAAGAGGAATCACTAAGCTGGTTGCTGCAAAAATTAATACTTGGCAAGAGCTACAAGGGTTCCTTGCAGGTATGTTGCAGAGTGTCAAAGTCAAAGATAACCAGAAAACAATGGTCTTAAGAAAGCTCTTAAGACAACTCCAGGGTCAGGGTGGTGGAAGCGCCCCGGGTGCGGAAGCACCGGCACCTCAACAAGGAGCAGCAGAATAATGGCAACAGTATATGAAATAGTTCAAGGACTCTCGCAAGCCGCGGCTAACGCATATGATGGTGCTCACAATGCCGATGGCGAATTGGTAGAGATAGGCTTACGACGCGAGGATGGGGATCCAATCCTTGATAAGAGAGTAATGGATGGCTTCAATGTTAAATTTTATGGTAACATGATGTGCCTGACTTACCAATCTGAAATCCAACTCAAGGAAGTTTACGCTAAAGGTTTTGAAAACGAAATCAACCAAAAGCTGGGAGCTATTGCATCCTTCCTCAAGAAAGAGTATAGGAAAATTAATAAAGAATCAGTTCAACTTACCGAAGAAGGAGAGACTGACATTCGAGCAGAAAGTGTTTCTCGTCATCGTTCTTGGGTAATAGCTAAGCGCCACTATAAGATCGGCGGCATCGACAAAGAACAACGAATCGAAGAAGAATCTAAAGATCGCTTGGATAAAGGATGGAAGTCGTTTCTTGAATTAGGTGGCTGGGATGGAAAGCGACCAAAGAACGACAAGAGACCAAAGAATTCGGGGGAATAATTGATGAATATTTCTCGTCCTGATTTATACCGGATTATTGTCGAAGAGTATGTCAAGGACACATACCTCGACGAAGCACTTAGTCCAGAAAAGACAGCTGAGCTTTTAGCTTGGATTAAGGGCGAAGGCCCAAGGCCCGAGTGGGCAACTGATGATTATGGCTCCTCTGGCTTAGGCAAAGGAATGCAGTCTGCTACAGATTCTAATGTAGATAGATCTGCAGACACTATGCCATTTCCCGCCGATGATATTCCATCAGATGACGCACCAGAGAGTGAGTATAGCGGTTTCCAAGATCGCGCCGGTCCACCTTTGGAAGATCAGCTTATGGATCTGATTCAAGGTTTACCACCAGAAGAAGTGTCCGATTTATTTCAGGCAGTATTTGAGAAGATCCCCGGTGTTGAGATGGGCCCCGCAGAAGAAGAGCCGGAAACACTTTATTCTCCTGGCGCCGAGGGCCGACCACAAGTTGGATTTAGACTTGAAGAACTTGTGCACCTTATTCGGGAAGTATTAGCAGAAAATGTATGAGCTTTCAATTAGACAAAAAGCAGAGGGTCCAAGAAATATTAAAATGTGGCAAAGACCCATCGTACTTTCTTAAAAACTATGCCCGTATATCTCACCCGATGCACGGGCTAATCCTTTTTGACACATATAGTTTTCAAGATGATTTGTTGAAAGATTTCAACGACTATCGATTTAATGTTATTTTAAAAGCACGCCAACTTGGAATCTCGACGATTACCGCTGGTTACATTGTGTGGATGATGCTTTTTCATCGCGACAAAGCCATTCTTGTTATGGCCACCAAGTTCGCAACAGCAGGAAACCTTGTAAAGAAAGTAAAGAACATCATGCGCAACATACCAGACTGGCTCAAGATTGCAACGATCACTGTCGATAACCGCACTTCATTTGAACTTTCCAACGGTTCTTCAATTAAAGCGGCCTCGACCTCTGGAGATGCAGGCCGCTCAGAAGCATTGTCTCTCCTGGTGCTTGATGAGGCCGCACACATTGAAGGTTTGGAAGAATTGTGGACCGGACTGTATCCTACTCTATCAACTGGTGGCCGGTGTATTGCACTTTCCACACCTAACGGTGTAGGCAACTGGTTTCATAAAACCTGTACGGACGCAGACGCTTCTGCTAATAATTTTAACTTAACGACGTTGCCATGGGATGTGCACCCAGATAGAGGGGAAGAATGGTACAAAAAAGAAACTAGAAATATGTCCAAGAGACAAATTGCACAAGAGCTTGAGTGCAATTTCAATACTTCTGGTGAAACGGTAATCGATCCGGAATGTATGGATTGGCTTTTGGGCAATGTGTGCGAACCAAAACACAGAACGGCCTTCGATCGCAATTTTTGGATTTGGGAAGAGTTTGATCCGACTTGTAATTATTTAATGGTAGCCGATGTCGCAAGAGGCGATGGCGCAGACTATTCTACATTTCATATTATAAAACTAGAGACCTTAGAGGTTGTTGGTGAATACCAAGGAAAACCAACTCTAGACATGTTTGCAAACTTGTTGAACCAAGTTGGAAGAGAGTTTGGTGGCTGTATGCTAGTAGTAGAAAACAATAACGTTGGTTATTCCGTACTGGATAAGTTACTTGAATTTGGATACCCGAATTTGTATCATTCAATAAAGTCGACTCACGAATACATAGAACAACACCAGGCAGAAGTACGAAACAGTGCGGTACCAGGTTTTACGACCTCTATGAAGACACGCCCACTCATCGTAGCTAAATTAGAAGAGTTTATAAGAAACAAACTAATTAAGGTATATTCTACTCGAACAATTAATGAGTTGAAAACATTTATTTGGAGAAACGGAAAACCACAAGCAATGAAAGGCTATCACGATGATTTAATCATGGCACTCGCTATAGCATGCTGGGTTAGAGATACGGCCCTTCAAGCGAACGCTAGGGAACTCAATTATCAAAAAGCTTTTGTAAGTGCTATCAAAACATCAAAAACAAGCTTTAACACTAGAATTTCAGGGCAACATGGCTACAAAAAAGATAACGCATTTGATAAAATGACAGAAACCAAAAAAATGTATGAACAATATAAATGGATTATAAAGTGAGAAAATAAATGGCAGGCAACGACAGAAACCCAGCAGATCAAGAATCTAGACTATTCAAAGCCCTAACGAGGCTTTTTTCCGGTCCTATTGTAAACTATCGTTCACAGACTGGCCGCAGAATTAGAAGACAGCATTTGGATAAATTTGCGTCTAGATTCAGAACAACCTCTGGTCAGCAGTTTAAAAAGACCCTCTATAATCCATTAGACAAATTGGCTGCCAATGCAATTGCTAACCAAAGAAGAGGCGAGCGATATGTAGACTTTGATCAAATGGAGTACACTCCTGAGATTGCATCTACGATTGACATATATGCTGATGAGATGACCACATATTCTGATTTGCGGCCAATGTTGAACATTAAGTGCCCCAATGAAGAAATTAAAGCCGTTCTTTCTATTTTGTATGATAATATCTTAAACGTACAATACAATCTATTTGGATGGGCAAGAACAATGTGCAAGTATGGAGATTTCTTTCTATACTTGGACGTCGACGAAAAATATGGAGTCAAGTCGGCAATATCCCTTCCAGTTGGGGAGATCGAGAGATTGGAAGGACAAGACTCAACGAACCCAAATTATCTCCAATATCAGTGGAACTCCGCCGGCATGACTTTTGAAAACTGGCAGATTGCACATTTCCGTATTCTTGGAAACGATAAGTATGCACCATACGGCACTTCTATTCTTGAGCCAGCACGTCGTATCTGGCGCCAGCTTACGCTTATGGAAGATGCGATGATGGCATATCGTGTCATTCGTTCTTCTGAGCGTCGTGTTTTCAAGATTGATGTAGGTGCAATCCCTCCCCAGGAAGTTGAACAATATATGGAAAAGATTGTATCTCAACTTAAGCGCCACTCTGTTGTGGATCCAGAAAGTGGAAGAATTGATTTGAGATATAACCCTATGTCGATTGAAGAAGATTATTTCATCCCGGTAAGACAGGGTTCTGCTACGGCAATTGAGTCGCTAGCCGGCGCCCAAAACATTACTGCGATTGATGACATCAAGTATCTCCGCGATAAATTATTCTCTGCGTTAAAGATTCCCCAAGCTTACCTTACGATGGGAGAGGGAGCCGAAGAAGATAAAACTACACTAGCACAAAAAGATATTCGTTTTGCTAGAACAATACAGAGATTGCAGAGAGTGATTATTTCTGAACTTACTAAAGTCGGAATTATCCACTTATATACTCTCGGTTTCCGCGGCGATGATTTGCTGGCGTTTGAATTAGCGCTAAACAATCCATCGAAGATTGCAGAGCTTCAAGAGCTTGAACACTGGAAGCAAAAATTTGATATCGCAGCGTCTGCCACTGAAGGATATTTTTCTCGTAGATGGGTTGCGGAAAAGGTGTTCGGAATGTCTCACGAAGAGTTTATGCGTAATCAGCGCGAGATGTATTACGATCGCAAACATGACGCGTCACTTCAACAAGTGGCCGAAGCCGCCGCCGCCGGCGAGACTGGTGGCGCCCTCGGAGGTGACCTAGGGGGAGACTTAGGCGGTGATCTTGGCGGCGATCTTGGTGGAGATCTTGGCGACGATCTCGGCGGCCCTGCCGAAATGCCAGCTGGAGATGCCGGCGGAGGCGATGCCGGAGGAGAAGACTCGGCGTTACTCGCAGCACCTCCAGGTTCACGTAATGCACCAAGACTTACACCGGGAGCAAAAGGTAAGAAATACCACCCAGTTAAAGTTGATAAAAGGCAATCCGGCGCAAGAACTCGCGCGTATGCTTCAAAACATTCAGCAGAAAAAAGCAGTGCTACAATTAGAAATATTATGCCTGGATATGGCGACTTACGGTCACTTACAAGTGCAGATGGTATGTCAGCAGGTATTTATGAACAAGAACAACCTACTTATAGTTTAGAGGAAAGCTCTGAAGAAGAGAAAATTTTCTCTATTAATGAATCAGTTAGAAGTCTGATTCTCGGTTTAGAGACTAAAACGGAGAAAGAAATTGAAAGTGAAACATAATAAGAAACGAAACACAGCATTTGTATATGAAGCATTAGTCCGCGAGGCAACTGTTTCAATTCTTAAGGGAGACCAGGAAAGAAAAGACAAAGTTGTGTCTGTAATTAAAAAGCATTTTGGTCAAAATTCAGTACTTAAAAAGGATCTAGAGTGTTACCGTTCTTTGTATGAGAATCAAAACATTGGCCGGTTCCATTCGGAAAAGATCATCAAAGAGGCCAAAATCGCAAGTAGGCTGATTGACCCTAACGGCTTATTTAAAGCTCAGACTGAATTGATCGACGATATTAATAAAGATATTTCTCCTTCCGTATTTGGAAATTATGTTCCAAATTATAAAACACTTGCAACCATCGCGCAAATATTCTCAAAGAATATTTCTCCGAAAAGAAAAGTCATGCTTGAGAACCTTATAGCTGAAAATATGGCTAAAGATGTAGAAAGAAAGGTAGAAACTGAAAAAATTGATAATCTAGTTTATAAGACATTTATCGACAAATTCAATCAAAAATATGATGATAAACTCCTGAAGGAGCAGAAGGACTTATTAAACTACTATGTGTCTTCCTTCTCAGACAATGCTCTAGAGTTGAAAATTTTCTTAAATGAGGAAATATTAAGATTAAAAGAAGAATTAAAAAAATCCTTGGCAGCTGAAGAAATTGCTAACGACAAAGAAATGCAAGACAAAACGCAAGAAATCATCGCCCGGCTGGCTTCTTTTTCGAGAGAGCAGATCAGCGAACACGTCCTTTTGACTATCTTAAGGACACAAAAACTAGTAAAGGAAATCAACACAGATGGCAATAACGGTTAGAGTTGGCTCCGGAGCACAACAAACAAAAATAGTTTTAGAACTTGATGTCAGAAAAAGTATCGCCGGCGATCTGATGATCTTTGATCACGGCGACATAGACATCGTGCTGTCTCCTATAAATAATAAAATTACGGCATTTCCAAAAGAGGTTATGAATGATTTGGTTTATGGGGCGCAAAACAGACTGTTTACCCATCTACAAAAGAAGGGCCTTCTAATACCTGAATCCATTCAGGCAGGCTCCTTTTACGGTTCTTTTGAGGGCACCCTTCAGACAGCGGCTGATGAAAACGTCAGTGCGCCAAAATTAGCTCTTATTAATATTTCAAATTTTATCGATGAAGAACGACCATATTTTGAAGCGGTCGAGGCTATAGTTGCAATGGACGACGATGCTCTGATACACCCAGATAAGGAACACTCTACGGAGCTTGGAGAGGTTCCACAAGCCGCAGAGAAGGGCTCAATGCGCTCAAGTTACATTAGAGACCCATATTCAATGAATTACATGTATACACTTTAGAGGATTTAATGGAGCTTATATATTTTGTTTTGGCAGCCTATGGTCTTACGCAGATTTTAGTCTATAGCGATTTGCCACTACTGAGCCGTTTACGGCCATCAAAAGACTTTCTTGGAGGATACGGAAAAGTATTTCATTGTCCAATGTGCATGGGTTTCCATGTGGGTTGGTTTTTAATGCTGCTTTCTCCGTTTACGGAACTATTTAGTTTTGATGTAACTGTTACCAATTTTTTTATTTTGGGATGGTTATCTTCCGGAACATCTTATATATTTAATATGATTTTTGGAGACGAAGGAATTAAACATGAACATAAACATTTGGACACAAAAGTGGATGCTTCAGCCGGTCCGACACTGCTGTAAAGGATCTTAGCTGAGATGAATAAGAATCAGAAATTGATAAAAAAATTTCTTATCAAGGAATTTAAAAAACTTCCTCATGTCGATATGGTTGACGAGGGTGTTTTAGATCGTATGGGCGCCAGAGTTGCCGGAGCTTTTTCGAGAGGGCTGTCAGGCGATGCTAGCAGATCCATAGCAAAGAAAGTTCAGCGTATAATTAATACGCATAGAGTTGAGATGGAATCTGATTTTGCCAAGCTGGACATCACAGATACACCAGCAGTTGAGCAAGTTCTTGATTCAATGCGAAAAATGGAAAACGCAGCCAAGCAGTATCTTGATGGAGAAAAAGCACGCTCAGGTGGTTATGTAACAAAACAAGGTGACGCTGCGCCACCAATAGACACAAATAACGACGGCAAGCCAGATGCACAAGACACCGATGGAGATGGAAAGCCGGAAGTTTTTGATACTGATGGCGACGGCCAAATAGACGCGCAGGATACGAATGATGACGGAAAGCCTGATGCAGCACCAGCAGCCACGTCAACTGTTAATGTATACAAAGGAAAGGGTGGTAAAGGCCTTCAAAGCACACTAGATAAGCTTAAATTAGCTCCGGCTGTTCGCAATGCAGTGTTGAAAAGCGTTGCAGCGCAACTAAAAGATCAGGGCGTCGATGTGTTAGAAGAAGACGAAGAAATAGATGAAATGGCTGGTGCACGACCCGCCGGCCGCGCTCGTCAGCCTCGAATGCAAAACAAGCAAAAACGACCTGATGTAAAATTTTCAACTGGCAAAGCTAAGGACACGGTTCCAGGCGGCAGTGCACCAAGTCCAACGCCTACAAAAGCAAACAAAGGTACGCCAACCATAACTTTAAGCGGTAAAGATGGGATTCAGTCAGCACTCAACAAAGCAGGAATAAAAGGAACCCAACAAAGTCAAATAACTAAAGCGATTCAAGCTTGGGCGCAGGCTTCAAATTTGCAGATTAACGAAGAGCGCTTACTGAGTGACTTGTCTCGGGCCCTGATTACAGAGAGCAGATTTGATCGCTGGCGTGAGATTGCAGGATTATTAAGGAGCTAACGAGATGTCTAAAAAACTTTTAAGAGAATACTATGCTTTATGCGACGGTGGCGTATGCCAGGATCTTTTGACCGAGGATGAAAAGCGTTATGTTGCCGATGGCGGCATGATTCTTTCTGGCATTATGCAGATGACCGAAACTAAAAATGGTAATGGTCGGGAGTACCAGCACGAAACTATGATACGCGAAGTCAAGAACTATCAAAAGCTTATTAAGGAAAACCGCGCTCTTGGGGAACTTGATCACCCTGATGATTCGGTGATCAATTTAAGAAACTGCTCCCATATGGTCACTGCTATTTGGATGGAAGAAAAAAATGTTATGGGCAAAATTAAAGTGCTCGATACTCCATCTGGAAAGATATTAAAAGAATTAGTAAATGGTGGAGTTACCGTTGGTGTCTCGTCACGCGGTATGGGTTCTGTCCGCGAAGAAGCAGGAAGGACAATAGTAGAAGATGATTTCCAATTGATCTGTTTTGATATGGTTTCCGAGCCATCAACACCCGGCGCGTTTATGATGCGCGAAGCAAAAGAATTTAACAATAATGTTTTCACAAAGGCCGACAAAATTAACCGGCTCTTAAATGAGGTTTTAAGTGAACAAGACTGATTTAAAAAAATTAATTAAGCCACTCGTAAAGGAGTGTATTAATGAAGTCCTTATAGAAGAAGGGCTTCTTTCCAATGTTGTTGCAGAGGTGACTCGCGGTATGCAGACCGGCTTAGTGGTCGAACAAAATACTCAAAAGTTGACACAACAGGCGCCACAATCTGGCAGAGAAGCAACACAAAAAATAAACGAACACCGAGAAAAGCTTATGAAATCAATTGGTGCTGACGCATACAATGGTGTAGATCTTTTCGAAGGAACAAACCCGATGGCAACTCATGAAGTGTCAGAACCCAAGCCGGGACAAATAGATTTGGGAAGCCCAGTAGACCCGGGAGTTGATATTAGTTCCCTTGTGGGAGGTGCATCCAAAATGTGGGATGCAATGAAATAAAGAGAGAAATATGAAGAAGCCGAGCAACGTTGTAGTCAGATCAAGAGAATGCAAAAACAATCACGAAAGAATGATTCGTAGATTTATTAAAAAATGCAAAAAAGAAAAAATCATTGAACAAGTTAAAGAAAGAAGGTATTATAAGAAACCCTCTATAGCGAAGAAAGAAAAGCAAAAAAGAGCTGCTCGTCTTCGTAAGCGAGAAGAGCGAAAAAGAATAAGAGCGCAAGAAAGGCGCAATAGAAACAAAAGGTGACTATTTATAATGAATGTATTTAAATTAGGAGAATTTTGATGTCGACATTTAAACATAGCAGTTGGGGAAGAACCCGCGGCCCTAAGAGCTTGGTTAACACTCCGGGAGGCTCAGTCGAGACCTTGGCTAACACGACTCCCCTGAAAGGTGTTGAGGCGAGTAACGCCGGTTATGCAACAGAAAACCAAAGATACTTACATGTTTTAGTTGAGGACACCAATGTGGGCACACCGACTGTAGTAGAAGTTTATGGATACTGCCACGCCTTTCAGCGGTGGTTCTCGCTACCTGTAACGCAGGCTGCTGGCTGGGGCACCAATGCATCACCCGCTGCCAGTTCCATAGCCATTAGTACTTCTGGCAACAATCCAGCGGTCCAAACTCCAGACGAAAGGTCTTACCGGCGGTACGATATAACTGGAATAGATAAAGTTGCATTTGTAACCGCTACGGCCGCCAATGTTAATGTATTCGCAGCATGTAGCACATTTTAAGGAGAAGGTATGGCGAAGTTCGGTTGGGCATATGTAGACTGCGATGAAATTACTCCGGGTTCGGGATCCTTTGGTCCACCACATTCAATTCAGTTTGTAACTGAGTCTGGTGGTCCGACTACTGGATCAGCTTATCTTACATATTACACTAGTTCCCACACCGGCCTTGGTCGTGATGGGCACACTCTATATCTTACCGGCACACTTATTGTCACAGGCGCTATATCAGCTAGCAGTTATCACATCGCGAACATAACTCAGATTGGTACCACCGGTTCGACATTCTTCGGTAATACGAACGATGACGTACATATTCGTACCGGTAGCCTAACAGTCTCAAAGGTGGGCTTCGCCGGCACCGCCGACTATATCCTTAGCGCTTCTGCGCATGATGAATCCGTAAGAGTTAGGGGCTTTGGTGGTGAATACACCCAAATCTTGGCCTCCACATCATATGTTGTCCAATCCAAGGATTATATCATTGGCGTATTCGAACCCAACACGGTCACCATAACATTGCCCGGACCCTCTGGTTCCAATACTGGGCGCTTATTGGTTATCAAAGATGAGCTTGGAGTCAGAGGCACAGGTAGTATTATTGTGACGGGCTCAAAAAATAGCAGTTACATCGACGGTGGTGTTTCTTACACAATGACAGGTTCTCGCCCAGCGATTAACCTTTATTCTAATGGAAGCAATTGGTTCGTCTTCTAATTAAAGTAATAGGAGACGATATAAAATGGCTTACAATATAATTACTGGCTCTATCCTGGCCGCTCAAATATACAGTCCAATGTCTGGAACTGTAATAGAAAATATAGTCTCCGGAAATTTGAGCACGTCCAACGGAGAATCAATCATTAATGTACCCAGATTGTCCAACGCAACAAACAATGCTCTAATAACAAATGTTGGTGGCGATGCTAATGATATTACATGTGAGTCAAATTTAACATTTGATGGAAGTGCTCTTACTGTAGCTGGGGAACTCACGGCCAGCATTGGAGTGAAGGCTTCTTTTTTCGAAGGAGATGGCAGTCGACTCACTGGCTTGGCAAGTGCTGATTTACAGGTCGAGCAATATGGCGCACCTCCTCTTGGTACTACTATATCCTCTTCCGTGGATTTTGCTTTAATTCAGTCCGGCTCCTCGACCGGCTTGGGGGGTGCAATATACACACTGCCAACCGCCGCAGAAGGTAAAAAAATATTTGTTAAACTTTCCGCCTCTGTTGCGAATGTTTCAGTTATTGCCAGCAGTGGAGATAGGATCGAGGGAGGCACCACAGGCAACAGTATCTACCTTGAATCAACCGGCTCTGCTGTTACTTTGATCGCTTTTAATACAAGCGACTGGTGGGTGGTGTAAAATACTTTATATCAAAAAATAATAGTATTTTGTATCAAAGCTAAACGTTCTTATGTTTTGTTACTCGCTACGAAAAAGCCAATAAAAGATCCCCCCAGAAGACACTATATAAGAGCGGAGAGGCTTATCCTCTCTGCCTACATAAAACTATAATAATGGAGGGTTTTTAAACATGGCTTATAAATTTCAAATCGGCCAAGCAGCACTTTCAGGTGCGCTTGAACAAGCCGGTGAAGTTACATTCCTTAATGGTCAAGGACCTGAAGGCGAAAACATTACTAGGTTGAAAAACTTAGTTATCCTTGAGGATGGTAACGTCGACGTTCCACGACACAACGGTACTATCGGGCTTCAACTCGGTGGCGCTGCAGTTACTTCGACTGCTGCCGAGATTAACTTACTCGACACAGCGGTTGCTGGAACAGTTGTCAACAGCAAAGCTGTAATCTACAGTGCTGCTGGTATTGTTCAGGCTACTGACTTTAAAGGTCCTGATGGATTCGATATCGGTAACGCTAGCAATGCAGACGCAATGAATTTTGGTGCTGCGGAAATCACTGTCAAAGATGGCGTTGATTTCTCGGTTGCTACAGTTGGTGGCTTCAACTATGGTGGCGCTGCAGTTACTTCAACTGCTGCAGAGCTTAACTTGCTCGACACCGCGGTGGCCGGTACAGTTGTTAATAGCAAAGCTGTTATCTACAGTGCTGGTGGTATTGTGCAAGGTACTGGCTTCAAGGGTCCTGACGACGCTGAAGTTGGTAACGCAACTAACGCTGACTTGCTGGTACTTGGTGCAGCCAACGTTACTGTGAAAGCGAACAGTGACTTAACTGTTGCTAAGGCTGGTGGTCTTAACCTTGCTGACGGCGCAGTTACTTCGACTGCTGCTGAACTTAACTTACTCGACGGCTCATCCGCTGGCACGGTTGTTAACAGCAAAGGTGTAATCTACGGCGCTGCAGGTCAGGTTATCGGAACATCATTGTCTGCTTCTACTGGTATTACCGGTAGTTCAATCGTAATCGGTGCTGCTGGTACTACAGGTGCTACCATCACTAACACTGGAGTTATCCTGGGTACTCAACACTTGGCAGTTGGCCCAACCGCGACAGTATCCTGCTCGGCGGGTATCACTGGTAGTTCGTTCCTCGTAGCGGGCGGCTTTGGTGTAACAAACTCTGGTTTCGTTACTATTCCTAAGCTTGGCGCTGAATTAGATGCTGATGGTGAAAACATTATCGGTATTGGTGATCTTGGTGTTGATGGCGTTGCATCGTTCAACGGAAACATTGATCTTGGTAACGCAACTTCTGACACCATCACAGCTACTGGTCGTTTCGACTCGGACCTCGTTCCTTCTACCGACTCTGCACGTGACTTAGGTACCGATGCTCTTCGCTGGAGAAAAATCTACGCTGATGAAATCGTTGGTGCTGATACGACCTTGGATGTTGGACACTATGGTGCGTCCCCGTACGTAACTACCATCTCTGGTTCAACTGACTTCGCTCTTATCAAGTCTGGATCTACCACTGGTCTTGGCGGTGCTATCTATACACTTCCATCGGCTGTTCAAGGTAAGGTTCTTCATGTCAAGCTTTCGGGCTCACAAGCGAACGTTACTCTTAAATGTGCTGCAGATGATTCAATCGAAGATTCCGCAGCCGCTGGTTCAATTTTCCTTGAATCAACCGGCTCTGCTGTTACCTTGGTTGCTATGGATGCAACTCACTGGTTCATCATCTAATCAATCTTGTTTTGTCTCGACAAAACTCATTGTTTATTCTTGGGTGCCCTCCTTTGTGGGGGCATCCTCTTTTTTGTGGATATTAAAGATACGATTGCCTATTTAATGTTGGTGAGGTAAAGTATGGCTTACAATGTTATTAAGGGCTCCGTCGAGGGCTCTGTTGATCAGCACGCGGATCAAGAAATAGGTGGAATAAAAATATTTAAAAACACTATCAGTGCAAGTGTTTTTTATGATACAAGCGCTCAGAGCCCTTGTGCCACAATAAAAGAAGTGGCTTTAAGGGAGATTAAGCCGAGAGCCAGTGATTCTATTATTATACATGGCAATGGCAATGATGCATATACACATCACACTCTTAAGTTTGATAAGAAAAATCAAACTCTCCTGGCTAAAAAAATATCTGCCCAAAATTTTGAAGGCTCCGCGGAGGGGCTTAGAAACCTACAAGCCCAATCCGTAGTTGGTAAGTTAAACGCAGATAACATAAACTATGACTTGGGGCTCCAAGATATCAGAGGCAACCTGCAGGTAAAATCTTCATCCGGGATTAGGTTATCCGTGGATGGCATATCCGTCGATATTTCGCCCAACGGAGGACTTTCGCTTGAATCAGATAAGTTATCAGTAGATCCAAGAAAAACAGAAGCAATTAATAGGCACGGACAAAATTTGAGTGATCAAGACTTATTGTTGGTGGCAGATATTTCAAGGGGAACTGTCGAGCACACAACTCTTTTAAACTTATACGAAAAATATATTAAAACAAAATCCTTGACGGCAGCAGGAAACTTAAATGAAATACAAATAAAAGGTCGACGCGATCTCACAGCATCCTCTAACTTGTTATATGACACGGAAAAAAATGTGCTCATGGTGAATGGTTCTGTGAATGCGGCATCGGTCAAAATTGATGGTAGTCTAGAAATAGAAGGCCAACTAATAAAGAATATAAAAAAAGTACACTCAAAGATTTATCAAGTTCAAAAAACCGATTATACCGTAGTGTGCGATACGATAGAAAACAAGATAACAGTTGTTCTGCCTCCTGCTTGTAATTCGAAGGGGAGGGTAATTGTTGTCAAAAAAGCGAATTCACAAAAACATAAGATTAATTCAAATGTCGTAAACATCAAAGTTGAAGAAGGCACAATAGACTTAAAAGATACAGTGGTCCTAAAAATGAATTACTCCTCTAGAATTTTACAATCAGATGGAGAAAGCTGGTGTATCATAGGCTCGGTTGGAACATAAAGGTAAAATAAGTGATTTTTGGATGATATAATACTATTTATTCTTGATCTATTATCAACTTAGGAGACATTTAATGTCAAGTTTACTCAAAGAGGCGATCGTAGACGCGCAAGCACTCCGTGAAGCTGCTTTAAAAAGCGCCGAATCTGCAATTGTCGATAAATATTCTAACGAAGTTAGAGAAACATTAGAAAAACTTATTGAGCAGGAAGAAATGCCTCTCGATGACACTGCGGCCGAGCCAGAAATGGACCTCGGCCTTGATGCTGAAGCGCCAGCAGAGCCCGATTTGGGTTTAGGCGCCGATGCTCTTGGGGACGACCCGGCCAGCACCCCCAGCGTAACAGCAGACGACGTTGCGCCAGGAACATCTTTTGCAGCAACGGACGGCCTTGCAGAAATGGAGGGTGAGAACCTTAAAAGGTTTCCCGAGGAAGGTGAAGAAACCGAAGTTACTATTGACTTGGGCGCACTTCAAGAAGCAATCCAGCAAATGCAGGAAGAAATTGAAGAAGAAATTGAAATTAGCGAAGAAGCTATCGCAAACGTTCTTTCCGAAGAAGAGGAAGAACTTGAAGAAGCTACCACTGCTGGCTCAGCAGCAGCTGCCGCAGACGCAGAGCAAATGAAAGATCTTGAGGACTCTCCAAAAGATTCAGACTCTGATTCAGAAGAGGACGAGGTAAACGCTGGCACAATGTCAACCAATGAAGAAATTGACACCGACGAGCTTGTCGATGCAATTATGGAAAAACTTACCGTTGACATGTCTGCAGAGTTATCTGGGTGGGCCGGCCGCCCAAGCGAAGACACCAAGTACGAGATGGAGCGAGAGTTAGCTCATCGCCGCAGTACTGAGGTGGAAGAAGATTTAAAAGACTTGAAGAAGGCTCAAGAAGAATTGGTTTTCGAAAATAACCAAATCAAAGAGCAAAATTCACAATATAGACAAGTATTAGAAGAGTTGAAGGGAACTTTACAAGAAGTAAATCTCTCGAATGCTCGCTTGCTCTATACGAACCGCATTTTGAAAAATGCCTCCCTAAATGAGCGACAAAAATCTAAGATTGTCGAAGCCATTTCAAAAGCTGGTTCTGTAACAGAAGCGCGTACGATTTACAACACGCTTGAAAGCGCAGTGGAGTCAACTCCTAAGAGTGGACCAAAATCACTGAGCGAAGCAATAACAAATCGTTCATCTGTTATTCGAGCGACTCGCCAAGAGTCGCAACCTACCGACACATTCTCACTGAGAATGAAGAAACTAGCAGGTATTAAATCATAATTAAAAGGAGGTATTTATATAATGTCTAGTATTATTGAACGTTTGACCGAAGGTATGGTCAATCGTGATATGCATGCCGAAGGACATGCATTGTTAAACAAATGGGAAAAGACTGGTCTTCTCGAAGGACTTGATAGCAGTCGCACCCGTAGCACTATGGCTCGTTTGCTTGAAAACCAAGCTAAAGAGCTTCTTCGCGAGAGCAGCAGCATGGCTGGTGGTGACGTCGAAGGTTTCGCAGCCGTCGCATTCCCCATCGTCCGTCGCGTTTTCGCAGGACTGATCGCAAACGATCTCGTTTCCGTTCAGCCGATGAGTCTGCCAAGTGGTCTCATCTTCTTCCTCGACTTTACAGTCGCAACTCCAATCAGCAGCGCTGATGACAACAACGACATGACCCGTTTGGGATATGTCTCGGCGAGTTCACTCTATGGTGGCGGTCGGGTTGGTTCCGATATCATCAGTGGTGCCATTCTTAAGGATCAAGGCAGCGTATTCGCTGATCAAGCTCCTTACAACTTGGCAAACGGCTACTCGTCTCCGACGGGCTCAGCCGCTGGTAATGGTGTAACGCTTACACCACAGAAGGTAAGCTGGAGTGCTTGGGGACACGCAACCGGTTCTGCAGTAGACAAGTTGGCTCGTTATGATGCAGACTTTGTTTCTGGTTCAACTGTTGTTGCTGTTGTATCCGTACTTCTTAGCGGTCTTGATCAAGTCGACAGGGACAACATTGGTCCTCAGTCGTTCACGGTCTCTAGCTCCGTTGGTGATGGATTCCTTATAAACGGTGAAGATGAGGTTGTTGCACGTCAAATTCGTCGTCTTACTCGCGCAAGTGGTTCCGACGGCACTCGTCTGTTGGCATTCTTCACCGGCCCAGGTACAGACGGAAATGTTGTTCATACTGGTCACACTTCGGGTGATAAGCAGGCTGGCCATCTTGCTACGGCGGTTGCTCTCGCACTTACTGGTGCTAAGGCTCAAGTTAGCTGGCAACAAACTGATGATATCGTTCAAGCAGAAACGCTTGGTGCTGTTATTGGTCAAGCTGAGTGGGGCCTTGAAGGTGAGGCAAACATCCCAGAGATCGACATCAAGGTCGATTCTTCGGCGATTACTGCGCGTACCAAGAAGCTCAAGGCGAAGTGGACACCAGAGTTGGGTCAAGACCTCAACGCTTACCACAACCTTGATGCAGAGGTCGAGCTTACAAGCATCCTCTCTGAGCAAATTGCTCTTGAGATTGACCGTGAGATCCTTGCGGACCTCATCAACGGTGCTAAGGCTGCTACCTACTACTGGTCACGCTCACCTGGCTTGTTCGTGAACCGCGATACTGGTGCCGAAATCGGTGCAAGCTCTGCGGCTCCTGACTTCACAGGTACCGTGTCCGAGTGGTATGAAACTCTCGTTGAAACTATCAACGATGTTTCTGCACAAATCCACCGCAAGACTCTGCGTGGTGGCGCTAACTTCATCGTCTGCGGACCTGAAGTTGCCAACATCCTTGAGTTTACCGCTGGATTCCGCGCTTCCGTCACACATGATGACGAGAAGGGTTCAATTGGAGCAGTTAAGGTTGGTTCCTTGACTAAGAAGTTCGACGTTATCGTTGATCCATACTTCCTCCGTAACGTGATCCTTGTTGGTCGCCGCGGCTCCTCTTTCCTTGAAAGCGGATATGTGTACGCACCATACGTACCACTGCAAACTACACCTACGATCTTCGGACCAGAAGACTTCGTGCCACGTAAGGGAGTCATGACTCGTTACGGCAAGAAGATGGTCCGTCCAGATATGTACGGTCTAGTTGTTGTACGAGGACTCCTCGGAGAAGCCGGAGCTACTTCCTAATATAAGCTCATTTGAGCATAGTAAGTAAATTCCACGGCTAATCGTGACACAGAAAGCCCCTGCCTCGAAAGAGGCAGGGGTCTTCTTTTTGCCAAAACTAATTATATGTAAGGCAGGGGTGCTTCCTCTGTCTTTCCTATTGTGTTTTTAACATGATTAAAAATGGAGGGTTTTAAACTATGGGATCAAAAAGAGTAGGCTTGGCTAGAACCCAGGCACTAATCGAAAACTTAAAGAGAGATTTAAACTTGGGAGGAAGTCAACTGGCCGGTGTTAAAGATTTTGTCTTAACAACGACAGCGGATGCGACAACCACATTAAGTGCTGCTGATAGCGGCAAAGTTATCATGATGACACCAAACGCATCTGCGATTGCATTGCCAGACGCAGCAGCAGGATTGTCATTCAAAATCATTCTCGCAGGTGATTACTCAACAGCCTCTTGCACAGTTACAGCAAAAGCGGGTGAATTCTTCGCCGGCCACGCAATTGCAATGGACAGTAACCACGGTAACGAAGCTAACGGAAGCAGCCACCTTGTTGCTACTTTTGGCTCCGCCACATTAGCTGGGGATTATCTTTACTTGCACTGCAATGGTTCCTTGTGGTTCGTCAATGGCGCATCCAAGGTGAAAGCTAATGGTATTGTTTTTAGCGACAGCTAAGATTTAGTAAATTTAAAATATATCTCTTATGTTTTGCCCCCTCTTCGGAGGGGGTTTTTATTTGAAACAAAAGATCTTAATATGGTGATCCTTCAAAAATTTTCCCCGGCAATTTTTTGAGATTTTCGTTTTCAAGATTTCAAACTATTTACTATACACACAAGGAGCACCTATCATGGGCAAAAAACGCAGAATTATAGCTTCGGCAAAATTCAAAACCAAACACTCAAATCATCCAACGATCAAAGGGTTGAATGTAACTAGTGAAACTACCACAACAGCTGACACAACAACAGATGAAACAACTGTAACAGCCACCAACACGACAACAGGCACAACAGCTGTGACGACCGCCGGTGCAACTACCAAAACCGATACAGCACCCAAAATTAAAGTGACGGAAACGACAACAACCGCAACAACCAAAAATACGACAAAAAAGACCACTAAGGCCACAATTAAGAGCACAAAGAGCACCAAAAAGAAGACATCCTAATAAAGTGACGTCATCTACGCTGTTTGTCTTCAACAAAACTATTTATGAAATAGGAGGGCCCACGTGTGCCAACAAATCTTAGTCCAAATTCAGAAACGAGCGCAATAGTCCTAACTTCGACCGGAAGTTATGACGACGTGGCTGGTTCTGTTCCATTTGGAATGTACACAGCATCAGTTGATTTCCTTAGCGGAGCAGAATCTCAAGTTGCATATGTTTTTAAGAAACTTGGTGGTGATGTTGTCGATATTGAACTTACACCAGCAAACGTATATGCCGCCTACGAAGAAGCGGTATTAGAATATTCTTACATCGTCAATCTACACCAAAGCAAAAACATGCTTTCTGATGCGCTCGGTGACGCAACTGGAACGTTTGATCATATGGGTATGATGAAATCTAGTTCGTTCTCTGCCAGCTTAGGACCATCGAGAGTCGAGTTAAAATATCCAAGGTTCCAGTTTTCTTATTCAAAGAAAGTCGGCGACGGAATGTCCTCTGTTGCGGGTTTCGGTGGTACAGTAAGACAATACTCTGCTTCTTTTGCACCAAAAGAAGATCAGCAAGACTACGATTTACAAGCAATTATAGAAACTGCATCTACTTCGGGCACTGATTCAGCAGGAAACACTATAGACTTTGCCAATAAAGTCGGAAACAAACGTGTTGTTGTCACAAGAGTATTTTATAAGTCTCCGAGGGCAATGTGGCGTTTTTACGGCTATTATGGTGGTATAAACATGGTTGGAAACATGTCAACTTACGGTATGTACGCTGATGACTCAACATTTGAATTGGTACCTACCTGGCAAAACAAAATGCAGGCCATAATGTATGAAGATGCAATATATACGAGAACATCACATTATTCATATGAATTGGTAGATAACAAATTGAGGTTATTCCCTCCACCAAGTACGTATGGTTTATCGGGTATGGATGATAGGATTTGGGTTAAATTTTATGTAGATGCCAATTCGTGGGATGATGATGGTCGATATGAGTCCGGAGCACAAGGTGTCAATAACATGAACACACTGCCATTCGGAAATCTTCCGTATGAAAATATCAATGCAATTGGTAAACAGTGGATTCGAAAGTATTCATTGGCCTTATGTAAAGAAATGCTTGGTCAAATTCGAGGTAAATTCCAAACCCTACCGATTCCTGGAGACAACGTGACGCTGAATCACTCAGAGCTGCTTTCTCAAGCGAAAGATGAGCAACAACAGCTTAAAGACAAGCTGATGGAGATATTGAAAGAAATGGAATATACGGCCTTAGCGAAACAAGACAGTGAAAAAGCTGATTCGGCGACTGCTACGCTGAAGAATTCGCCGCTGCCGATTTTTGTGGGGTAATGAACAATGGGAGATGAATGGAAAAAACCAGCTGCACCGCCCCCTCCCTTGTTTCTTGGCAAGAAAGAGCGCGATCTTGTAAAGCAGGTTAACGATGAGCTTATTGAAAAAGTCATCGGACAGCAAATTTTATATTACCCAATTGACATGGCATCCACCAATTTTCACGATTTATACGGTGAGGCAATAGAAAAGACATATTTGCCACCCGTCAGAATTTATGCACTTGTAGAATTCACAGATTATTCAACGGATTACCTTGAAAGCGGTGGAATTGACAAGACTTGGGAAATTAACGTACACTTCCACAAAAGAAGATTAGAAGAAGATCAAGATATGTATGTAAGGGAGGGCGATTTTGTGCTTTATGGTGATTATTTTTATGAAATTGTAAAATTGTCTGAGCCTCGCAAGCTTTTTGGCCAAGTTGAACATGGTTTTGAAATATCTGCACGATGCAGAAGAGCAAGAAAGGGATTATTCGATGCTACCTGATAACTTTGATTTTGCAATGCTACCTAAAGACGCAGATAGTTTAACTTTAAAAGAAATCGGGATGTTAGACTCTTCAATTGAGACAATAGATTATGCTCTTGTTTCTTGGTTAAAGAAAGATCTTGATTTAAGTGCAAGAACAAATGAGGGCTTCCGGAGAGTGCCGGTTTTGTGGCAAGCGCCAGAGCGAGCATACCAAATAAAAAACAACGAAGACCTCAGAGACGACGCCGGCGCACTCAAAATGCCACTTATTAGTATTGAGAGAACAGGCATAACTAAAGATCCTGAGATGAAGGGAGCATACCAAGCACACATCTATTCTACAGATAAAAACGGCAGATCTGGCCGAATGACGATAGCAAAAAGGATAAAACAAGACAAAACCACCAATTATGCAACAGCGACGGGCACTAGAAATGCAGCATTTGGAACAAAGAAGCAGCCTTTTTCACCAAGAGTGAACAAGAAGGTCGTTATTGAGACACTTTCGATTCCAATACCAGTATATGTCAATGTAGAATATAAGATCGTCATAAAAACAGAATACCAACAGCAAATGAATGAATTAATGGCCCCATTTATTGCTAGAACAGGACAAATAAACTCATTTGTAATGAAAAGAAACGGCCATTTATACGAAGCGTTCATTGATCAGAATTTCACACACAATAACAATTCCAGCAACTTAGACGAAGACATGAGAATGTTTAGCACAGAAATAACCATCAGAGTTCTGGGATATTTAATTGGCGAAGGAGAAAATGATGATCGACCAATAGTAAGGATCGATGAGAACATCGTGGAGGTAACATTTCCACAAGAAAACGTTGCTCCACAGGGTCTTCCCAATCTTTTTGGTGACATCCTGAAGTGAAAGGGCATATTTTATTAGTTCCTGACATCCTTTTGGATTTGAAAATACTATTTAGATAATGATTACGCTATCATTTATGCAGTGATTAATAAGAGGAAAGCAAAATGTCAGTAAAAAACTTCAAATTTGTATCTCCAGGGGTGTTTATCAACGAGATAGACAAATCCTTTAGACCAAAACAAGCAGAAAATATCGGTCCAGTTATTGTTGGACGCGCCCGTCGAGGCCCAGCGTGGGTACCGACAAGAGTTGAATCCTATTCTCAATTTGTAGAAATATATGGAGAAGCAGTCCCCGGTAACGGTGGAACAGATGTATATCGCGATGGAAACCTAGTTTCTCCGATGTACGGAACGTACGCAGCAAAAGCCTTCTTGCGTTCGAACGTTGCTCCTCTTACTTATATACGCGTACTTGGCGAAGAGCACACCAGTGCTACGACCGCCGGAAAAGCCGGCTGGCAAACAACCAACCCTATCGGTAAGGACAACGCGACCGGCAAAGCAACCCCTGGTGTGCCGGGTATCGGTCCTAATGCCGGCGGTGCGTATGGAATGTTCTTGTTCCGGTCTGGTTCCGCGCAAGTTCGTTGTGCTGCGCCTCATGTTGTCACCCCAGGTCGCATCTCAGGAAACGTGTATCCCGATACATATGCTATCTCTCAAGGTCAAGGTAATAACGGCGACACACCCGGCACGCCAGATGCGCTAGCTCCCGCAGCGATGGACGAAGGCGGCGTACTCGCTGCAATCTTCTATATGAACTCTGGTTCAGTTTCTCTTTCTGGAACAATTGCAGGAAATGGCGCCGGCACCAACACGACGTTTAAGGCAAATGCCCCAGCCTATGACGGGATGAAAGCTGGCGTTGGTGTTAACGGTGTTATTGTCGGCTCGGCCACAGGAACAAACTTGTTCACAGCACACGTCACAGACTCAGATGGTACTGTTACCAAGGTTCAATTTAACTTTGATCCAGACTCTCCAGACTTCATTCGCACAAAGTTCAACACTAACCCACAAATGATTAAAGATAGCGCAACGCAATTTTATCCACGACTTGAACCCGTCTGGCTTGGCGAAACATTCGAGCAAACCCTTTTAAACTGGAATATCTCAGGTTCTAGTATTGTTGGACAAGAAGCTCAAGCAGTTATAATGCAAATTCAAGAAAAGGGCTCTACGACTCGCAGTGCGGCTGCTATGAGAGCAGCGTCACAGAAAGCGAAAGCAGGATGGTTCATTGCTCAAGATCAGGGCCCCGCAACTGCTTATAAGCCTCAAGATTCGCAAAAGCTTTTCCGCCTTAAAGCACTGGGCGGTGGAGAATGGCTTCACAAAAACGTGAAGGTCTCCATCGAAAGAATCCAACCTAGCCCCGCACTCGGCGGTGGTTACGGTTCATTCTCGGTTGTTTTTAGGAGTCTACATGACACAGATAGCGCCAAGCAAGTAATGGAGCGCTTCGATAACTGTAACTTAGATCCGACTTCTCCTAACTTTGTTGCAAGAAAAATTGGTAACAAATTTACGCAATGGGATGATACATCGAAAACTCTAAGAACTTATGGAGAATACAACACTAATTCAAAATTTGTTTATGTCGAAATGGACGCAGACGTCGAAGCCGGCGCAACTAGTGCAGAGCTTCTGCCAGTTGGCTACTTCGGACCTCCGCGCTGGAAGAGTGCAGTCTCTGGCAACGCCGCTACGATTGACACGGCGACAAACATGGGCTTTATCGGACTCTCAGGCTCGACTGCACAAGTACCAAGAGCGCAAATTCATGATCACGAAGTCGGCGGCGCCGATGGACACTTCATCTCTGCGTCCTTCCCCTACGCGTTTGAGCAAGGTTTGACAGCTAGCCTCTATTTCCCAACCGACTTGCTTGTTAGATCCGCATCCGATGCCGGTCTTCAAGATCCTAGAGATGCAAACTTTGGCTTCATGTCAAACCGCACACACGGTTCGTCCCGAGCCGCGCAAGGTCTAGGAGACTTACATAGATATCTGTACTCAGATATGCCAGATGATCCAACTTCTGCCGGCGAATTAAACCCAGTAGTCGGTTCAGCTTACCCATACGATGCGTATGGTTATGTCTTCTCGCTCGACGACGTACAAGTAAGTTCAACTTCGAACTATTACTATGAATCCGGCTCGCGTCAGCGCAACGTGTCGCTCACTGCGACAGGCTCGCTGAACGACTTGTTGCTTCGTGGCTACAACGGATTCACGGCACCATTCTGGGGCGGATTCGACGGATTCGACATTACCAAGCCAGATCCCCTCTATAACAAGGGAATGGTGGATGGAACTTCGACTGAAAAGAATAACTACATTTACAACACTTGGGGCAGAGCTATTGATTCCCTGACAGATCCTGAACAACTCGATATGAACGTATTGGCTGCTCCAGGATTAACACTGCCATCTCTTACCAAGAGAATGATTGATGTATGCCAAGACAGAGCAGATTCATTAGCAGTTATCGACTTGCCAGATGTTTACACTCCGATGCATGAGGAGTTCAAAACAAGCAAGCCTCTTCGAATCACCTCGACACCTAAGCAGGCCGTTGATGCTCTCAAGAACCGTAGAATTGACTCCAGCTATGGTTGCACTTTCTATCCTTGGGTTCAAACAAGGGACGATGAAACAGGTCAATTACTCTGGATTCCGCCTTCTGTTGCGATGTTGGGTGTCTTTGGTTCCTCTGAGTCGCGCTCTGATGTATGGTTCGCACCTGCAGGGTTCAACCGCGGAGGCCTCTCCGACGGCGCCGCAGGAATTCCGATTACCGGAATTACCGAGAAGCTTACCTCCAGGCAAAGAGATCAGCTTTACGACGGTAAGGTTAACCCAATCGCCTCATTCCCATCCACCGGAATTGTGGTCTTCGGACAAAAGACTCTCCAAGAGCGTCAGTCTGCTCTTGACAGGATTAATGTAAGAAGATTGGTAATCTTCATGAAGAAGCAAATCGCCATTCTTTCAACTCAAGTGCTTTTCGAACAAAACGTACAAGCTACTTGGAACCGCTTCAAGGGACTCGTTGAACCCTTCCTGGCGACAGTTAAGACCAGATTTGGTATCACGGATTACAGACTCATCCTGGATGAAACAACCACAACACCAGATCTTATCGATCAGAACGTAATGTACGCAAAGATTATGATTAAGCCCGCTCGCGCAATTGAATATATTGCCATCGACTTCGTCATTCTCTCCACGGGTGCATCATTCGACGACTAAAATATGAGGGGATTTTCCCCTCAGACCACTAATTAAAAGTAAGAACAAGGAGTACCCCAAAAAATGGCTTTCTGGTCACAAAATTTCAAGAACGACACAACGTTAAAAGATCCTAAAAGAAAATTTCGATTTACGGTAGAATTCCAAGGAATCGATGGGCCGGGAGGCGCAGTTTTATGGTATGCAAAGACGGCGCAAAAACCTCAATTCGAGATTGAGTCAACTGAGCACCAATATCTTAACCATACATTCTATTACCCAAGCAACCTTAAGTGGAGCCCTTTGGATATAGAAGTCATCGACCCGGTCGATCCCGACGTGGCTGCCACAGTTTCAGATATTATCGAAGCTTCTGGTTATGCTCCCCCTACGGACGTAAACTCTTTAGCAACCATGTCAAAAGCAAAATCTGTGGGCGCATTGGGCACCGTTATTATCACTCAGTTTGATTCGAATGGTAACCCTCTTGAGACTTGGACGCTTTGGAATGCTTGGATTGCAAGCGTAAACTATGGCGACCTTGCATACGGAGATACCGAGCTTTCAACAGTTCAGATTTCATTAGCGTACGATTGGGCCCGTATTACCACAGACAACAACTCTTCCGCAGTTATTGGTGGCGGTTCTGAGTTCTTCAAGGTTTAATAATAAGACAAACAAAACGAGAGGTGTATATTGTCTAGAAATAAAGAGCGCACAGGCGCTCAGAACGTAGATACGAGCCCTCCGCCGCAGGCACTGCAAGATGCAGCATCGGACGGGTTTTCCTTCGTAGTTCCAACTGAATTTGTGGAATTACCATCAAAAGGAAGGTATTACCCAGAAAATCATCCGCTTCACAATGCCGATAGCATTGAAATAAAGCAGATGACTGCAAAAGAAGAGGATATCTTAACTTCGAGAACTCTTCTTAAAAAGGGTGTGGCATTGGATCGTGTGATCCAAAATATTATAGTTGATCGAAAGATTAACCCTGATTCGCTATTGGTTGGCGATAGAAATGCAATTGTTATTGCTTGTAGGGTTTCGGGATATGGAAGTGAATATACTACGCAAGTAACTTGTCCCGCTTGTGAAGAAAAGCAAAAATATTCTTTTGATTTAAACGAGGCAGAAATACAACATGGAGAAGAGCTTCAAGATGCCGGCATCACAGACAACGAAAATGGAACATTTGACATTACTTTACCCAGAACAGGGGTTACAGTAACATTCAAGCTTTTAAATGGTATCGATGAGAAGAAGTTGCTTTCCGGAATGGAAAAAGATAGGAAGTCTAAGTCCTACGAGAAAACTGTTACAAGGCAGCTCGTAAACACCGTTGTTGCAGTTAACGGTGATACTTCTGCTGATGCAATAAATTATTTAGTTCTTAATATTCCATCAATTGATTCTCGTCATTTGAGAATGGCTGTCAAGCTAGCTTCGCCCAATGTGGACTTAACTCAAGTATTTCAATGCGCACATTGTAGTCACGAACAAGATATGGAGGTGCCGCTCACCGCGGACTTTTTTTGGCCTGACTCATGAGTATATGGAAAACATATATGAACAGTTTTTCTTTTTAAAATATTCTGGCGGATGGTCATTTTCAGAAGCATACAATCTTCCTGTTGGGCTCAGAAACTGGTTTGTAAAGCGTTTAGTTAAGCAACTAGAAGATGAAAAAGAAGCAATAGAGAAGGCTAGCAAAGGCAACGGCAGAGGTGGAAGCAGGACTCAAACTTTGAGCGCACATAACCAGCCGGCGATGCCCACTGGATTAGGCTAAGGATAAGGACGGGGATAACCCGTCTTTTTTTTGACTAAACTAATTACATTAGCGATTAAGGAACTTTATGCATGGCGACCAGCGACGAGCTTAAAGCGGAATTACAACAATTAACAGAAGAAATTGTCAAACTCAGAGAACAAATGGAGGGTGGCGCCGATTCTGGAGATGGTGGTGGCACTGGCGCCGCCGGTGATCCTACTAATTTAGATCAGCTTAAGCAAGAAGAAGAAGCGGTCACAAAAATGGTCGGAGCCTACGAAAAAAGAAATCGCGCTGCAAAAGGCGACAACTTATTCAATAAACAAAAAACTGAATTACTAAAAAATCAAAGCCAGCAGATAGAAAAGCAAAACGAAGATCTTTTCAAGAAAAAAAATCTCGGCAAAGATGATGTCAAAAAACTTGAGAAAGAGGTAGAGCTTCTTAAAAAGCAGATCAAAGAACAAAAGAAAAGCAACAAACAAGCTCAAAAAAGATCGGATTTACTGTCCACACATAAAGACCATATAAATAATACATTCAATGTCATAGAGTCTAAGTTCGCACCCTCTATTGCTACGCTTACCAAGACAATAGAAGCTGCACGTGATCCATTCGGCGCCCTCCACAAAGCAGCGCTTGGTGTTGGTGCGGCAATGATTAATAATTTCATAAAAATGCCATTTATGCTTTATGATATGGAAAACGCTTTTATGAAAACAACGGGTGCAAACGAAGAGTTTGCACGTTCGCTAACAAACTCATACGAAGCAACAAGACAATTAGGAACAACCGCAGCCGAAGTCAATAGTGCATACACGGAACTCAGAGCGACATTTACTGATTTCACAATGCTCTCTAAGGATCAGCGAGAATCTGTTGGTGAAACTGGAATTTTACTTGAAAAACTCGGAGTAAGCAACAAGAGCTATGCGGCTGCTATACAGCTGACCACAAAAGCAATGGGTCAAAACGCAGAACAGTCAGCTGACACTGCTCGCTCAATGGTCGCCATGGCAAAAGATATTGGAGTTGCACCAGAGAAGATGGTGGCAGATTATGGCAAGGTTGGCGGAGAATTAGCGAAACTTGGTACCAACGGCCCCCGAGCATTTAAAGACTTGGCAATCGCAGCCAAGGTCACAGGTATGGAAGTTGAAAAATTGCTGAAGATTACTGATCAATTTGATACATTCGACAAAGCCGCGGAGATGTCAGGAAGACTGAATGCAATGTTGGGTGGAAACTTTGTCAATGCTATGGATATGATGATGGAAACGGATCCTGCCGCACGATTTGGAATGATTCGCGATGCGCTTTCAGACGCTGGTTTAGAATTCGATAACATGTCGTATTACCAAAGAAAAATGTATGCTGAGTCGCTTGGTCTTAGTTCAGTCGCGGAACTTGCGCAAGTTATGTCCGGCAACACCGAGGAAATGAGCAGTAACCTAAATAAAACAAGTGACGACTATGAAGCTATGGCGAAACAGGCACAAGCTGTGCAGTCTCTTCAGGAGCAATTCAATGGATTGATAGCTGCTGCTACCCCTGTGCTAACGCCTTTAATTGACGGTCTTAGGAGCTTTGTAGAACTATTACAAGAAAACCAAAAAGTCATTACTCCGATTTTACAGTCTCTTATGGCATATAAGGGATTAATGATGGCATTCAATGTAGTACAAGCGGTCACCAATCTTAAATTTTTGGCCTTTGCTGCAGCCTTGGGCCTAGTTGCTTACATTCTATACGAAAAGCAATATGCGTCTAACTTTATTGATGGTATGTGGAAGTTCGTTGGGGCAGCTACGGCATTGATGGCTGCGATGACGGTAATGGGAGTTATTGTAAAGAAAAACAGCGTTAGCTTTGCTGGTTTTGCTTTGGCTGCGGTAGCTCTTGGCGGTGCGTTTTATCTTGCATCTATGGCTATAGATAATATTGCCGATTCGCTTATTAAATTAGGCCCCCAAACAAAAGACTTAAATACAACACTGGCCATCATGGGAGCGACTGTACTGGGTCTGTTTGTCACACTTACAGTGTTGGCTGTTAAAACTGGCGGAGTGGCTGTCCTCGCCGTACTAGCGTTTGGCGCCGCCCTGCTAGCGATGGGCTATGGTGCCCAAATGGCAGCAGACGCATTCGGTACACTGGTGAACCACTGGGATAGGGCCCCAGCTAGCATGTTATACGCATTAGCCGGCGGAGCAATAGCTTTAGCTGGAGCAGTTGTAGCGCTTGCCGCGTCTGGTAAGGTTGGTGCGATAGGAATAGGTTTGCTTGCCGCAGGCGTCTTGAGTCTGGCCACGGCATTTTATGTGGTAGGTGCGGCAATTGAGGGCGCAGCAAACGCAATGACCGCGATGTTCAAATCAACCGGAACAATCGATACGACAGCTTTAGAAAATTTTACGAAAGAGTTTGAGAAGATACAAGCAGCAATGGATAAGGTTCCGCTTGTCAAAGTGATTGCTTGGACAGCCGTTATGGATAAAGTGCAGATTGAGGCACCCACAGTAAGGGCTACAGCGCCTGCTGCTGCTGCGGCAGCCGCAACTGCCGGAACGTCAGCTACAATGGCGTCTGGAGGCGCCACAACGGCTGCAGCACCAGCGCAACAAGCAAATGAGCGCCCGTATAATGTAACAATAAACGTAGAGATGGACGGAAGCACCGTTGGCTCAAGCACAGTTCAGTTGCTAGCAGGAAAAGCCAAAAATGCAATAATGGGAATAGGAGGAGGATAATCAAATGGCTGGAGACAAAACCAATAAAAATGATGCTAGTACACTGCATGATTATTTTAACGGTACTTTTGATACTACAAAATACACCGAAGACGGCGCTGTTGAGGTTGGAGAAAAATTAGATGATCCATTTGCAGCCCCGGGATCCGATGGGCAGAAAATGCTCCGGTATTTCGACGGATCTGATGCGTTTGCAAACCTTCGAAAAACTTTTGTATCCCTTCAGCACGTTCCAAGCGGTAGATCAATATTTTTCAAAGCATTTATTGAAAACTTTGTAGAAAACTTTAATCCAAATTGGAAATCAGAGCATTTGTATGGCCGCGCAGATCCTGTTTACATTTATGAAAACACAACACGCTCATTTTCACTTAGAATTGCAATCCCATCAGCCACACAACAAGAAGCATATGAGAATCTAGGAAAAGTGCAAAAACTAGCGCAGTTTTTATATCCAAATTATACTAAATTAACAAATCCCGTGACGGGTCAGCCCGACTTAGAAGCTCAAACGATATCACAATCACCGCTTCTTAGACTAAAAGTAATGAACCTAGCGCAAAAAGCACAGAACGGAGATATAGACCTAGAGAAGAAGCCTTTTGAGCTTTTCCAAGGATATGCATCCGATGCTGCATCATCGCAAGGTCTGTTGGGCATTTTAAAAAATCTAACCATAGAACATAACATAGATAGCAAAGGTGCGTATATCAAAGCTTCGAATACAATACTTCCAAAATTGATAAATATTAGCTTTGATTATGATGTAATTCATGAGCACGCACTCGGATGGGACGAAGAAAGCAACTTTTCAAACGAATTTTTCCCGTATGGTGTTGCAATGCAGGATCCTTTCAAGAAAGCAACTCAAGAAAATCCTGGAATGAGCTTTGATCAGATAATTGAAAAGGTTGAACAAGATAAGAGAGATGCCGCAAAAGCACAAGCAGAATATGAAGCGGCCCAGTCGAAATTTAGAAACATCTTTACTGGGGCCCCTAGTGCCCAAAAAGCAAGAAATAAACTGCAAAACGCAAATGAATATGATGCAAAACATGCTGGAAAAGGCACGGGGAAAAGCAAGTACACTGAAGCCGAAAGAAGATACCTTGAGGGAATCGCAACCGGGGAGGATAAAGGTTAAAAATGCCAAGATATAGTAAAAAAAGAATATTGAATAATTCTAGTGAGTATTATGAAAGCTTACGCAAGAAAAGAAAACTTAAAACAATAAGGCACTATGAAACGCCCGTGGTATATACCCCCGGAATCGCCGACCGTGCTTCAATAGTGACAACTTCTCACATTTGGACACTCGGAGATCGGTATTATAATTTGGCACACAAATTTTACGGAGACGTTAGGTATTGGTGGGTGATTGCGCAATGGAATGCAGCCCCCACAGAGGCTCATATGAAGCCGGGAGACATAATACAAATACCAGTAAATATTGAAAATGCGCTGAATGTATTAGGAGCATATTAATGTCAAAAGATGTAAGCACCGGGAAAGAACATGTTTGTGTTGAAGAGGTTGAGTTATTAGCAGAGGAAATTTATCCAAAAGTAAAAGCGCTAATTGACCCATTAAAAGATTCACTAAGGAAACTAGATGAAAAAATAGCTAAGTATAATGCTGAAATTGAAGGCGATTCCCGTGTTCGTGGGCCCCAAGTTAAATATAAAATAACAAACAACTACAACGATGCAGTTAGAAAGCTAGATGAACAATTTGGCAAGCTTGCAGAAGAAAAAAGCGATGGTGATGGAAAAGGCAACGTTGAAGCTAAAATGCAAGAGATGGATTATCTCTTATCCGACTGGATGTCGATGCTTATGGCCAGCCAAAGTAAGGCATTTATTGAACAAATAGACCTCGTATACGAGAATGCTGGACCAGATCAGGAGCAAGACTTTCTAAAATTACCTCCAAAAGCCTTAGTTTATCTAAATCAAATGCGTACATTATCTGGCGGTAAACCTGGCCAAGTAAGAGACTCCGAAGTAGTAGCTTGGTGTAAAGAAAATTCAGCAATCTGGCAAAATTTTTTAAAAGATGAGATATCCGATGGCGCGACTGTTGCGGATCCCAATAGCCCTCTCGGTTTGTCAACCCAAATAGTCGAATTAGTAAAAGAATTCCAATTGGCCAGAGACGCGTGCACGGCAGCTATTCAACATACTGATCTTGGCGGTATGATGGAACGAACTGGAGATTATTGGCTAAACAAAATGGGCCTCATGAGCGATGAAGAGCTTAAGAACAAATATGCCGAGGCAGATGCTGCGGCAAAAGCCTTCGACAAGCTTTTCCCATCTCAATTGAAGGGTGATTACGCAGAAAGGTATGTTTTCAGGCATCAGTGCTTTTTGTTGGCGAAAATAGACGAATTATCCGATTACAAAAAGCTTGTAATAGAAAAAAAGAACCCTAAAGGTTTGCCATATGACGTAGGTACCTCTGGGTTTGGAAATGTTAATGCCTGCTTGATGGCTGATGGTGATCCCTATGGCTTCTTGAACAGGCTAACCCAACATCCAAATCAAAGCGCGTTTTTTAACATGAAAACGGACGAGATATCAAACCTCCAGCCGATGATAAAATTATATAAGATTATCAGAAACAAAAATGGAACCGAGGAACAGCAAAGAATATTTTTTGATTCTTATGCTTCGGGCCGAGATGTTGAAAACATCTTTAAAGAAAAGAAACGTAGAGGCTTCGGGGTCGGAATAAAAGATTTTAAATTTACTTATGACGGAAACAACCCGTTTGCGGCCAAAAAGAGTATTTCGGCAGAATTGACTATATTCGCGAATAGCTTTCAAGAGCTTTTGGAGGACCATAGGGGCTTCAAGTATGTGGATCTTGCAATGAAGACCGGCGGCAAAAAAATAAAAGCAGCCGCAACCGCAGACGGAGAAGACAGTGTAAATAAGGCAAACCCAAAATGTCCATCTGATGATGAAATCGATGCAAATTTGAGAAAGCTGAATTTTAGACTAAAAGCGCTTGTGGGGTGGGCTATGCCCGGTGACAGGACCACAATAGGTTCAGCGGTTTTTGATGCTCTAAACGATTCGTTTATAACGCTGAATTTAACACCGACTACCCACGAATTTAATTTTGATCAACAAGGTAGAGTAAATTTTACGATCAAATATTTAGCTTACGTTGAAGACTTTTTTGATCAACCAAATTTCAATGTTTTCACAAACACGAAAATTACAGAGCAACAAATCCATAGAAAATTAAAATATAATTACTGGACAGATGAAGACGACTGCGGAGCAGAGAGAATAGCCGCCGATAAAAAGAAGTTACTTGGAGATGGGACGATTGAGAGAGAAAAAAAGGAATCCCTATCAACTTTTATAACAACAATGATGGCAACCGGCCGCATTTATTATATAACGATGAATGAAAATGACATAGCGTCTTTTAAAAAAGCGGGCCCATATTTTAAAGAAGGCAAAAAGCTTAAAATTCACGAAGATGCTGGAAACACAAAAAACCTGAGTAAAAAACTTGATGATGCGTTGGGCTCTGCGCTTGATCCAAAGAAAACAAAAGACGCGTCTGTGAAAGAAATAAAACTAGAGGTTGATACCGCTTTGGCGAACATAAAAAGCCAAAATATCGCATATTTCTATGTAAGTGATTTGATCGATGTTATATTGGCGTCAATAGAAAGAAACTTAGAAAGACTCCCAAAAAGACTAGCTAGACTTGCGGCTGACAAAAATGTAAGTGGTTCCGATGTGCAAAGAGAGGTCGACAAGTATAAAGCCTTCCACCAGCAGTTTAAAAAATTCAGAGTATTAATGGGCCCATTGGAGATTATTAGGCCAGATCAGGCGAGCACATTTGTTAATTTTGGGGATGTCCCAATATCCTTAAAGTATTTCATGTCCTGGTTAACTGGCCAAACACTTAAAAGAGATCAAGTCGTATACCCTCTTCCCAAATTTTTAAACGACTTATTTAACAACTTACTCAGAGAATTTCTAAACAATGATGACTGTTTTTCAACAGAAAGTCGCCAGAGAACCCGATTAAATCAGGCTTCCGTTACTTCTTACAAGGATGGCGAGCTAGACGAATTCACAGCACTTATAAGAAGCATATCGAACGAATTGGATCCAAAGGGCGAAAAAAGACTATCAAGATTGCCAATAAACATAGTAGAAGCAAATAAGCAACCAATACTCAACACCTCTGGTGTCAGCAGGACACCAATTAAAGATGGTGGAGTAGAAAAAGAAACAAATTTTTTGATTTATTTCGCCGGCCGCACACAGCCAACGGAACTTATGAAAGGTGAAAGACAATTTGATGAGCAAAGAGGCATATTTCATTATATTTTAGGTAAACCACACGGAATAGTTAAAACCGTAGATCTGGAGCGGACCAACACGCCGGGCCTCAAAGAAACCAGATTTATGCAAGAGGGCTATGACGATCTGGAACAGTTAAGAGAAGTCTATAATATAAAAATTAAAACCTACGCCAATGTGCACACATTCCCAGGCACATATATTTTTCTAGATCCGAGAGGCTTTGCTCCAGATATGACAGTTCTGGATGATTCTATATCAGATTTAACAAAATATGGAATCGGAGGCTATCATATGATTTGGAAATCAGAACACAGTTTTGGAACCGGCCGCGCCGAATCTACGATACACGCCAAGTGGGTGGCACAAATTGATTATGAAGAAGAATGTCGACAAAAAGGCGGCGACAACCAGCAAGGTGGCACAGAAAAAGCTAAAAAATGCAAGGCAAGACACGGAGGAAGAAAGTCCGCTGCATCCGGTGGAGGCTTGCTTGACAAAATAATGGGCGCCATCAGTAATGCTATGGGCGATGCGACGGATAATGTTGGTGCACCTCCAACAGAAGATTCTGGAGAAAGCCCCTAATTAAAACAAGGAGATCCTAAAACATGTCTTTTCTTTTCGCAGAGGGGAATGATGAATCAACGAAAGATCTTTTCCAAAAAAGAGTTATATATCGAGGCAATTTGTATCGAAATCAGGATCACACAAACCTGGTCGACTTTAATTTTGCAGAAAAATATCTTTATGGCAGAGTAAGCCGGGTTTACGTTCCGATACATATTAGCAGCACTAATATTCTCAAAAGATTTAATACAACTAACGCCCCCGAAAGGCCAATGAGCGCAATAGATTTTGTTGTTGACGCCTTTGAAGCTATGGCTGCTAATTTTAGAAAATGCGCCGCTAGCGGACTAATAGATGACACCGATCCCTTTCTGTCTAATTTAGAAGTTCACAAGGCCTACGTTTCTCACAGCAAGGCTTACAAAGATTATTTAAAAACTTATTTAGGCCGCATTGAGCTACAATTTAAAAAAAGAAATTTGATGGTGAGAAATTTTCAGGAATTTTTGACTCATTTTATGGGAATGTTAGAAGTTTTGGTAAGAGAATTTCCGTTCACAAAGACTGCGTTCATAAAATCTAGATTTTGCCCGGTGTATACCAATGGTCTTACAATAGAGATAGCAACTGCTGACTATGCGAATGACGAAGAAAAAATGAACGAGTTTATCAATAGCAACAATTGGAATTTCTATGTAAATGCTTGCAATAATTATGGTTTTATGGTTGATATGCATAGGCCCTGGAGACTAGTTGCTGACATTGCCGGAGCACCAATGCAGGTTTATTCAAAAAGGTATGGCCTCCGCTCCGAAGACCAGATTTTAAATAATCGCTTTATCTCTGTTCATGCAAGATATTTTGATTTTCTCCTAAGAGAGCTTCCAAGAATGTATAATAGAATTAGAAGAGATGTTTATCAAGAACTTGAAGAGTGCGACGGCAGAATAGTAACAAAATTCAGAAAAAGCGTAGCCTATAGTCCACAAAAATTTGCAAAAGAATTTCCGGATCAATTTTTATTTGAGATTTATATGAAAATCAGAATGATGGAAGAGGAGGCTAAACTATCGGAAAGTGAAATAGCTGTTATTTCAAGTGAGGCAAAAGAAGCATACAATACTCAAGGCCCAGCAGCTGCTTTGTCGTATTTTGAAAAAATTATTAACAAAACGTTTGACTATAACGGTTCATTGGATTATAATACCAAGATAATGCTTGCGGATGAAGAAAACACTAAAAAAATTGGACCGGATCCGACCGGCAATGCGTCACACGGCGCCTCAATTGGCCGGTTTGGCTCACCTGGTGCTGGCCGCGGCATTCTTGCCCCCGACGAAGAGATAGATCTGTCTTAATTTGGAGATACCTTGCTTTTTCAAACCTTAGATGACAAAACCGAGTGTATAGGTGTGTATGCTGATGGAAAACTATTTTTCGAGGACTTGCCCGATGATTTGACGCACACGTGGAAAATAACTACGATAGACACGGATAAAGAAGTACAATCAGCTTGGATATATTCTGGCGGTAAGTCTTTGCAAGATGCATCACCCCAAAATTTATTGGAAAAATTAGACTCGTCGACGAGAAAACTCAGAGCGTACTTAAAAGCTTTTGAATTGGCAAAAATAAATTTGAGGGAACATTGTTTTTTTGATATGGTGCCACAAGATTTTTTAAAAAAATACTGCGAGACCAAAAACGAGATATCAGCACATGTATTCGAAAAATATCCTAAGCCTGATAACTACGAACACCTCATAAATGTTCACTCTCTATTACAGAAGATAAAATCCCAAAAATTGAAAACAAATGTATCAGACTGCAAGAATTTGTTTTTAACGTCTACACATCGAAAAACAATGAGCAATCTTTTGTCGGATGATACCTACATTGATTATAACCTATTCGGCACTATTACCGGCCGCTTAACAACAATGCCAGATTCCTTTCCGATTTTGACTTTGAAAAAGGAGTTTAGAAAAATTATCAAACCTCATAATGAGTGGTTTGTTTCATTTGATTATAATGGGGCAGAAGTTAGAACTCTGTTGTCTCTCACCGGCGAGGAACAACCAGATATAGATATTCATGATTGGAACGCTCTTAATCTCTTTGAGCAAGAAATAACCCGCGACGAATGCAAGACCAGATTTTTTGCGTGGTTATACGATCCAGCATCCGATGCAATATCCACGGAACTATACAGCAAAGAGAAGGCTTTAGCAAAATGGTACGATGGGGAATATATTACAACGCCGTTCAATAGAAAAATCAAAGTAGAACAAAGAAGGGCCTTAAATTATTTGATTCAAAGCACAACTTCTGATTTGGTTCTCGAACGGGCAACCGTAATTGATAAATTCTTAAAAGATAAGAAGTCTTTTATATCTCATATTGTCCATGATGAGATTGTAATAGATCTGGCAGATGACGAGCGAGAAATCTTAGCAGAAATAAAATCTATTTTCTCCAGCAACAAATTGGCGCAATATATGGTAAACTTAAGATGCGGCAAAAATTATTTAGACTTAAAGGAGCTTAATATATGATATCGATAGTTGGGATTGGAAATGGCGCCTCTGCAATCGCCGAAAAGTTTTCTGAGGTATCGCAGTATGAAGTTTACCTGATGAACGACAATATAGAGAGAAAGTCGAAGTATAAATTCAAACTAAAGAAGCATTCAGAGCCGGAGGAATACGAAAAAAATATTCCAGACGTTAAGAAGTTTTTTGAAGACTTAAGAGAACATGTACAGGTCTTTATAGTGGGCTCATCTTACAGTTCAAATTATGCTCTTGGTATATTGGAGCAAATAAAAGAAAAGAAAATTGAAATTTTCTATGTCAAGCCCGACACAGAGTTGTTAACTGGCTTACCAAGAATGCTGGAAGCTGCAGCGTTCGGCATACTACAGCAATATGCCAGGTCTGGTCTATTTGAATCAATAACAATATTTTCAAACCAAGAGATTGAAAAAACACTAGGAAACGTGCCAATTAAAAATTATTACGACACCATCAATAATGCAATCTTTTCTGCGGTGCATTATTTAAATTATTTTACTCATACCGAGCCTGAAATTGGCCAAGTTTCAAAGCCTTCGGAAGTAAGCAGAATCAGAACTCTCGGCGCACTCAACTTAAAGAATCTTGAAGAAAATTGGTTTTTCGAGCTTGACATCGATCGAGAGTTATGTTATTATATGTGTATAAATGAAGAAAGATTAAAAGAGGAAGGCACATTACACAGGCGTTTAGTAGACATGCTAAAAAAGAAGAATACGAATGCATTTCGTAAGATATCTTATGCAATATACGAAACACCACATCAAGACTTTGGGTATGTCGTGGCCCACACAAACGCGATACAACAAAATAACCTTGACAAGATAGATCAAGGGTGATACATTAGATACCAAGGAACGCTTGGTATACTTTAGCCAAAAACAAGGAGAAATAAAATGGCAATTGACATGGAACTTATGCGACGAAAGCTCGCTACACTACGCGGAGAAAATCGGGACTCCGGGCAGGCTTCGGTCTGGTTTAAACCCGATGAGGGCGATACAGATATTCGTATCGTACCAACAAATGATGGTGACCCATTGAAGGAGATGTTCTTCCACTATAATGTTGGCGATCATAAGGGCGGAATTCTTTGTCCTAAGCGCAACTTTGGAGAACGCTGCGGAATTTGTGATTTCGCCTCGCAGCTTTGGCGCGAAGGCGTCGATCAAAACGATGAAGAAAGCAAGAAACTTGCAAAATCATTGTTTGTTCGAACCCGTTTCTTCTCACCAGTTGTTGTGAGAGGAAGAGAAGACGAAGGAGCCAAGATATACGGTTACGGAAAGACAGCTTATGAGCTTCTTTTGGGCTATATTCTTGACCCCGAGTACGGTGATGTCACAGATGTGCAAGAGGGCACCGATATTACACTTACTTACACTAAGCCCACCAAACCGGGGGCTTACCCACAGACAAGTTTAAAGATGCGTCGTAACACTTCGCCGCTTCTGGAGGACTCAGAGGCCATCCCCGCCCTCCTTGATGGTATCCCTGAATTCAATACTCTCTTTGAGAGGTTGACTCCAGAGCAAGTTGACGCAATCCTAGATGAGCAATTGGCTGGCAATGGAAGCGCAGAATCACGCTCAAGTGAGACCACTCGATACGATAAGAAAAGCGACGTGGACCGAGCGTTTGATGAACTAATGGCAAACTAGGTTAAACTTGTAAAGAGACCGTCGGCGCCCCGGTCGTTAATATCGGGCGCCGCAATTTTCTATAATAAGGAGATATAATTATGGAATGGTTGAAAACACTATTAGCTAGCTGGAAAGTTAAGGTTGCCTTGGCAGGCGGAGCGCTTGTAATCGCAACATCATATGGTACATGTACTGTTGATCCAGAAGTAGTATCAGAATCTACTACGACTACTGAAGCGACAGAAACTGTTGAAGTTTCCACCACTAACACTGGAACCGCGGAAACAACGACCGCCACTACCACAACAACCGGCACGGCGACTACGACAACCGGTGACACAACCACCACCACTACTGAAACAACTGAGTAGTAAAAAGCCGCTGGCAGACCGGTCAAAAGTCTGCCGCTATTTTAAGGAGAGAGAAAATGAGACTCGTTCTACCAGTCCTTGCCGCTACCCTATTGATGGGATGCGGGGATAAGGATGATGACACCGCGGCCGACACCGCTAGCTCTGCTGATACAGCAGCAGAGTGAAAAAAGCCGCTGGCAGACCGGTAAAAAGTCTGCTGTATTTTTATTTTAAAGGAGAGCCAATGGCAAAAGCTAAGCCGGGTCGTGTTTCAATGCAAGACCTGATGAAAATCGTTAACAAAAAAGCCGGCAGAAATGTCGCACATGATTTAACTGGTGAAAATCCTACAGAGGTTAAAGAGTGGATATCAACTGGCTCTCGCTGGCTAGATTCAATTATTTGCAAGGGACAAGTTGCAGGTATTCCTGTTGGTAAGGTAACTGAGCTAGCTGGTCTTGAAAGTACGGGTAAATCTTATATGGCTGCGCAAATTGCAGCAAACGCTCAGAAATCAGACAAGATGGTCGTTTACTTCGATTCCGAGTCTGCTATTGACCCAACCTTTTTGGAGCGAGCAGGATGCGACCTGGAACGCTTAATGTACGTTCAAGCATCCTCTGTGGAGTTTGTACTGGAGACTGTAGAAGAACTTCTCGGAGCCACCGACGAGCAACTTCTCTTTATTTGGGACTCATTGGCGCTTACACCGTCCGTATCGGATGTCGAGGGAGACTTCAACCCTCAGTCAACAATGGCCGTCAAAGCCCGCATTCTGGCAAAAGGAATGTCTAAGTTGCTGATTCCGATTGCAGATAAAAAGGCCACATTCATAGTTCTCAATCAGCTTAAGACAAATATCCCAAGCGGCCCTAATGCACGTATTGTTGCAATGACAACTCCATACATGACCCCGGGCGGAAAAGCAATGCATTACTCTTATTCTCTGCGAATTTGGCTGACTGGGCGAAAAGCCAAGTCTGCTTTTATCGAAGACGACAAGGGTTTTCGGATCGGTTCTGAAGTTAAAGTTAAGCTAGAAAAATCTAGATTTGGAACACAAGGAAGAAATTGTGCTTTTCGAATCTTGTGGGGCACTGAAGATATTGGCATTCGTGATGAAGAGTCATGGTTTGAGGCCGTGAAGAGTTCGGATCGCCTTACAAGTGCCGGCGCTTGGTACACACTTAAGATGCCCAGCGGATACGAGAAGAAGTTTCAGCCGTCTAAATGGACGCAAATGGTTCAAACAGACGAGGAATTTAGAAAAAATATCTTGGAATTGATGGATGAGGAAGTTGTGCAGAAGTTTGATCGAAGAGAGGGCTCTGCCGATCAATTCTATTCAGATCCCAATTAAAGCACTTGACAACCCCTGGATGAGGGGTTATAATAAAGTATAAGCTTGTAGGAGGGCTTTATGCGTAATTATGGTTATGCCTGTATCAATATGGGTTTCTCGTCGCTGCCAAAATCGCAGCGCATCACAACTAATCGTACGATGATCAAGCGTACGTTCCAAGACCGCGGTATCGAGTATGCTTCGGAGCTAGCACTGCAGAATTTGCGTGATTTGCGAACTATTCTTGAGTGGAATCTTGAGAACGACATTTATTTTTATCGTCTGTCGTCCGACATTATTCCGTGGGCTAGTGAGTACGAATTGACTGAGATGCCAAACTACGGCGCTATACACGCCGCGGCCCTGTCTGCTGGTAATTTTGCAAGACAACACAATATGCGCCTCACCTCGCACCCAGGCCCATTCAACAAATTGGCTTCACCGAAAGAGCGCGTTTTTCAGCTCACTAAGACTGATTTGTCTGTGCACGGTGATTTGTTTGATCTTATTGGCTTGCCTCGTACACCGTATGCAAAGCTAAACATTCATGTTGGCGCTGCCTATGGCGATAAGCCGTTCGCCCTTGACAACTTCTGTCGCAACTTTGAGCGTTTGCCTGAAAATGTACGGTCACGCCTGACCGTTGAGAATGATGACAAAGAGTCTTTATATTCAACACTTGAACTGTATGAGAGCGTATACAAGCGAATCGGTATTCCTATCGTGTTCGACTATCATCACCATATGCTCCACCCCGGTGGTCAGACTGAGCAAGAAGCTCTAGAACTTGCACTGTCTACGTGGGGCGATATCAAGCCAGTTGTACACTATGCAGAGTCTCGCTCTGTTGAGCATAACAATCCGAAAATCAAACCGCAAGCACACTCGGATATGATTCGCAACCCGTTCAATGACTATGGCCATGATTTAGATGTAATGATCGAGGCCAAGCACAAAGAACAAGCTCTCCTGGAATACAGACAAGTGATGAGTAAAGGAAGGATGGCAGGATGAAATTTTTAACTGACTTCTTTAGTAAAAGAAAACAAAACAAGATTACAAAACAAATATCTAATCTACAAGAACAGGCAATGATTTATCAACGTAATGGTAATTTGCGTGGATTGGCCTATGTTATGGAACAAATTAGCAAATTGGAGGAACAAATAGATGAGTGAAGGAATGAAGAGAGTTTTGATTATTGATGCACTTAACATGTTTCTAAGAGCATATATTGTTGACCCAAGTTTATCAACCAACGGGGAACCAATCGGAGGCTTCAAAGGTTCTTTAAAGATTGTCCAGAAGTTGGTTAGAATGACAACCCCAGAAGAGATTGTAATTGTGTGGGACGGCCCGGATGGTTCTCGCAAGCGCAGAACTATGGATAAAAACTATAAAGAGGGCCGCAAACCAATCAGACTCAATAGGAACGTTAAGGCACTGACTGAAATTGAAGAGATGCAAAACCGCGTATGGCAGCAACGTAGAGCAATTGAGTATTTTAATGAAATGCCAATTGTGCAGGTAATGCTACCAGAGGTGGAGGCGGACGATGTTATTTCCTATTTGACTAGAATGCCCTACTACGATGGATGGCAAAAGGTGATCGTCTCTAATGATAAGGATTTCTATCAGTTATGTGACGAAGAGACTGTGGTATATCGCCCGACTAGCGACTTAGTTTACAACAAGAAGAAGATTGTGGAAGAGCTGGGGGTCCATCCCAGAAATATGGCTCTTGCCAGGGCTCTTGTGGGAGATGCTTCAGATAATCTGCCGGGAATTAAGGCAGTTGGATTTAAAACAATCCAGCGCCGCCTCGGATTTCTTGCAGCTGAGAAGGATTACACGATTGATGACGTAATTACCTATTGCGAGAATGTCGACAAAAAGCTAAAATTTCACGATAATATCTTGGAAGGTCAAGAGACGATCGAACATAATTACAAAATGATGCAATTATATTCTCCCATGCTTTCACCACAGTCAAAAGATTTCGTTAGAAACGCTGTTGAGAACTTCGAGTGCAATTTCAATAAGATAGAAATTATTAAGAAAATGAGAGATGATGGTTTTGGCGAATTAAACTGGAAGGACCTCGAACTTCACCTTAATAAAATAAATTCAGAGTGTTAATTTGCTTGACTTTCTGGACTGTAATGTTATAATTATTCTGGGCGAACAATAGGGGTGTAAATTGACAAACGAAGCTAGTTTTGCTAGATATGGAAAAGCTTTTCAAGAGGGTCTGATCCAACTCATATATGAGGACAGACCCTTTGCTGATCAGATAACTGAAGTGCTCGATGTCAGCTTTTTAGAGCTTGAATATCTTCGTGTTTTTGTTGATAAAGTTCTGTCGTATCGAAACCGTTACGGGACTCACCCTTCTGCCGAAGCAGTTATCACCATGTTGAGAACTGATCTGGATGACGAGGACGAAGTTGTCCAAAAGCAGGTAAGAGAGTTCTTTGCAAAGATCTCATCCAAAGAGCCAACAGATGTTGAATATATAAAAGAGCAGTCCTTAGATTTTTGTCGCAAGCAAAACCTAAAAGAGGCAATGCTAAAGTCTGTTAATTTGCTCCAGACCTGCTCATTTGATGAAATATCTAAAGTTATAAATGACTCTCTCAAGCTTGGCTCTGACAACAACTTCGGGTACGATTATTTTGCAGATTTTGAAGAAAGATTTATACCAAAACACAGACTACCTGTGACTACGGGCTGGAAGGATATTGATCATATTTGCAATGGTGGACTCGGGAAAAGTGAGCTTGGAGTGGTCGTCGCACCGACTGGAGCTGGCAAAAGTATGGTTCTTGTTCATCTTGGGGCCCAAGCCTTAAGAGAGGGAAAGACAGTTATCCACTACACTCTGGAGCTTCAAGACACAATTATCGCTACTCGATATGATAGTTGCTTAACAGGATATCCGTTATCTGATATTATTAATTTCAAAGAAGAAGTATTTGAAGAGATTAAAGAAATCGAAGGCAAACTGATTGTAAAAGAGTATCCCACCAAATCTGCAACAACTAATACTATTAAATCTCACCTCACCAAGTTGTTAAAGAGAGGCATCAAGCCGGGAATGATAATCATAGACTATGGGGATCTTTTGAAGCCGATAGTTGTAAGAAAAGAAAAGAGAAACGAATTGGAATCTATATACGAAGAAATGCGTGCAATCTCTACTGAGTTTCAATGCCCAGTTTGGACCGCGTCACAAACCAATCGCTCCGGCTTAAACGCTGAGGTGATTACTATGGAACAAATTTCAGAAGCATTCAACAAGTGCTTTGTAGCAGACTTTATCATGTCGGTATCCAGAACGGTTGAAGATAAGCAGAACAATCAAGGTAAGATTTTTATTGCAAAAAATCGTAACGGGCCGGATGGAATGGTGTACGACATTTTTATGGATCCATCTAACGTTAAAATAAAAATTATGCCTCGTGTGGTTAACAGCGCGATGGTTCCTATTAATCCGGTGGCCTTAACTACTGGCATGCAAAAGGATCTTTTGCAACACAAATATGAAAAATTTAGAAAAAGGAAATAAATTAAATGAGAACAATTGAGAACATTCGCAGATTTAGGCTATCAGACACTTTTGTGGAGCCTTACAAAACGTCACAGGTACCTTGGGGTCCTTTAGGGTATGTTACCTTTAAAAGAACATACGCAAGACGCTTAAATGAGTTCGATCCGGACGCCACAGGATCAGAGGAATGGTGGCAAACTTGTCGGCGCGTAGTTGAAGGCATGTTTAATATGCAGAAGCAGCACGTTTTTCAGCTTGGCTTGGAATGGAATGACAACAAGGCACAAAAAACCGCTAAGGATGCCTATGATCGATTGTTCAATCTTAAGTGGACACCTCCCGGCCGCGGATTGTGGATGATGGGAACAAAGTTTATCGAAGAACGCACTGCCGCAGGCCTCTTTAATTGTGCCTTCAGGTCTACACGCGATCTGGCTTCCAAGGGTGGATATTTGTTTGCTTGGATGATGGATGCCCTGATGGTCGGCGTCGGCGTTGGTTTCGACACCGAAGGTGCTGGCACGGTTACGATTCAGGAACCTGAATATACCGGCGATGTTCTTGTTATTGATGATTCCCGGGAAGGGTGGGTTAATTCTGTCCACACTCTGTTGGATGGGTTTTTCTTCGGCGGTAAGGTACCGAAGTTTGATTACTCAGCCATCCGAGAGTTAGGAGCGGAGATAAAAGGATTCGGCGGCACTTCTTCTGGACCTGGACCCTTGATCGAGCTACACAAAAACCTCACAGAGATGTTCTCTAGCAAGGTTGGAGAAGCGATCACATCTGTAGATATTGTCGACACGGAAAACCTCATAGGTCGTTGTGTTGTATCCGGAAATGTCCGCCGGTCAGCAGCGCTGGCTATGGGTCGTCATGACGATATGAGATATCTTGAAATGAAGAACGATCAAGAAAAGCTATACCATCATCGATGGGGCTCAAACAACTCTTTCAATGCAGAGGTTGGAATGAACTATACGTGGCACGCAGAACAGTCACAAAAAAACGGGGAGCCTGGATATATTTGGCTTAATAATGCGAGAACAAGAGGCAGATTCAAGGATCCAGAAAGATTCGATGATATCAACGTAGCTGGTTTTAATCCTTGTGTTGAACAACAATTAGAGGACGCAGAGCTTTGCTGTCTTGTGGAGACATACCCAGCCAAACACGATGATATCGATGACTATCTTAAGACTTTGAAGATTGCATATCTTTACGGAAAAACAATTACGCTCTCCAACACTCACTGGCCTGAGACCAATGCAAAGATGTTGAAGAATCGCAGGATTGGCCTTTCGCAGTCTGGTGTGGTCCAGGCGTTTAATAAGTTTGGTCGCAGAGCATTGTACGATATGTGCGATAAGGCATATGAACACGTTAAGCACTTAGACGAAGAGTACTCAAACTGGCTTTGCATACCTAAGTCTGTTCGTATGACGTCTATCAAACCTTCCGGAACAGTCTCTCTTCTGAACGGCTCAACTCCAGGAATTCACTTTCCGGAGAGTGAATATTACATTAGGAGAATTAGGTTTTCTAGTACTTCAAAATTATTGCCAGATTTGAAAAAGGCAGGGTACAAAATTGAAGACGACAAATATTCTCCAAATACAGTTTGTGTTGAATTTCCTGTTCATGAACCACATTATGAAAAAAGCAAAAGAGATGTATCTCTATGGGAGCAGCTGGAAATAGCAGCACAGTACCAACACTACTGGGCCGATAATTCAGTCTCAGTGACAGTATCTTTCACACCCTCAGAGGCTAGCCAAATAAAAGGAGCTTTAGAGATGTACGAATCTAGACTTAAGGCTGTTTCTTTTTTGAAGTACGAAGAGACTGGATATGAGCAAGCACCTTATGAGGCAATCACCAAAAAAGAATACGATAAAATTAGTAAAGATATCAAGCCTATTCAAAGATTTCATTTTGATGAAGGTGGTGTTGGGTCTAAATTCTGCACAAACGATACTTGTGAGATATAGGAGGAAAATTGAATTTTAATCACTTAATGGAGTCCCACCTTGTAAAGAGAAGGTGCGCGTCCACGAATGTAGAGTGTTATTTCATTCCAGCCGGGAATGTACGCTCCACACAGGGAGATAACGTACACGTAACAATGTATTGCAAAAAATGCGGAAAACGAGAAGATATTTTTTTAAGTCGTGAGGAGTATTTCACGCAACAAAAACTAATACAAAGAGAGATAGAAAATGTTTGAACCAGTAAATAGATATATTTTAATAGATATTCCCAGACCAAATGAAGAGGCCTCGCCTCTTTCGATAATACTGCCGGAAGATTATAGGGCCCCAGACGAGAGCCATTTGCTAGTTTCTGCGATCCGCGCTGCAGCCGATGTTAGGTTCGATATTCAGAAGGGCTCAAAAGTCGTTGTTGATCGTTCAATGATTGAGGAGATAAACATTGGCGGAACTATTTATAATGTCATTCTAGACAACTATGTTATAGGAATAGTTGAATAAAAGGGAGCACATCATGTATGGACAAGCATTTTTACAACGAAGCCTCGGCCAAAAAACTCGGCTGGGAACCAAGTTGGTTTGGCGAGAAATACTTTGATGATAAGCTTGTAAGAGCGATTAAAAAATGGCAGAAGGCTAGAGGCTTGTCTGGCGACGGACTCTGTGGGCCCATGACCTTCAGGAGACTGTGGACCGAAAGAGAAGCGGAGATCTCGAATTTCAAACCGAACGAGTGTGAATACTCAAATTATATTGTTTATAATGGAGAGTTTTATCCGATTGAGTGGGAAAAGGTTGTTCTTTGGTCGGAAAAAGGCGGCCACATCGCCAAATCTGGAAACTACTACGATTATTCAGCACGCCCAAAAAGAAAGATTAGATTTTTCGTAAATCATTGGGATGTGTGTCTTACCTCAACGTCTTGCCAAAAAGTTTTGGATAAGAGGGGTATATCTGTTCACTTCTTGATTGATAATGACGGAACGATCTATCAGACACTCGATATGCAACACGCAGCCTTTCATGCTGGCTCATCTAGATCCAATCGTCCATCTGTGGGGGTTGAAATAACTAACGCCTACTATCCCAAGTATCAAGCTTGGTATGTGAAAAACGGCTTTGGCGAGAGGCCACTAATAGAGAACTCCTGGGTTCACGGTAACAAACTTGAACCGTTCCTGGGGTTCTATCCAGAACAATTAGAGGCCTTGAAGGCTCTTTGGAAGGCGATACACAACTCAACGGGCATCCCCTATGAAACGCCCACCAGTCAGTTTGGGAAAACATCAACAAAATATGTTCAAGACGTAGCCTACGGCAATTTTACAGGATTTGTCAGCCATTATCATGTCAGCAAGTCTAAGATTGATTGTGCAGGTTTGGATATAAAATCTTTACTGGAAGAAGTCGAGGAAGATTGATTTAGAGATCACTATTTATATAAAACACACACAAACGGGGAGTTTGCAATGGGCGAGAAGAATATGGGCTTGCCGCGGTTCCAAGCACTACTTGAAGCCTTAGCCAGAAGACTTAATCTAAATGGATCAATTTTTTCAAACTTAAAATTAGAATACTTTAGAGCAGATTTCAGCGATAACACTGGAAACGGAGAGATTGTCACATTTGGCGGCGGGACAACAACTGCTGGTAAAACATATTATTTAAATAGTAGCGGCAACTGGGCAGAAGCAGGCGTCTCATCGGCAGGAATTGGAGGCAAAGGCATTCTTGCAATTGCGCTGGGAACGTCACCGTCATCTAGCGGAATGCTTGTTCGTGGATTTTTTGATGCTGCTTCATATCTTACTGGAACATTTACTTCTGGCACAACTGTATACTTGGCTGCCGATGGCCAACTGACCACGACGGTACCCTCAACTAGCACTGAAATTTTGAGGGTTGTTGGGGTATGTACGGATACATCAAAAATTATTTACTTCAACCCAAGCGCAGATTATTTGGTAATTGAGTAATGGCAAACTTTACGTCGCTTAATGGCATTAGTTGCGATAACGTGACGTCTGTAAATGGCGTTTCCAAATCTTCTATCAACAACGTCGATGGCCTGGACGCATGCGATTCCAACCCAGCAATGAGTAGACTTGTGGCCGGATTCGATGACAAGTTTGTTTCTTACGCCCCAACAGCTAATATACCCACGACCCTCACTTGGGAAAATAATGCCTATGCATCAAGAGGCGAAAGCGATTGGGATTTTAGAGATATAGCATACGGAAAGGACGATAGCGGAAACCCATTTTATGTGGGAGTAAGGGCGACGGACACGCAAAATATAATATTCTCTACAAGTACTAATTTTATCGATTCAGCCGGCACATGGACTTTGTGTGATACAGGTCAGGGCCCTATTATGTACACGGTGTTGTGGGGCAACAATGTTTGGGTAGTAGCTGGGCAGCTGACGGGTACCTTCAAAATATGGCGCTCAACCGATGGTAGTACTTGGAGTTCAGTTAATATTTCAGGCCTAACAGGCATCGACACCGCCGGCGCAACTAACATTAAAGCACTTACTAGCGACGGTTCTGGAACTTGGTGGTTTGGTGTCGGAACCAAAATATATAAATCTACAGATAATGCGGCGTCGTGGTCGTTAGAACATACACTTGATATGGGGGCCTCTGGCAACGGCATTAAAGATCTTGTTTTTACAAATAATTCCGTTATTTGTTTATATCATTATAATGACGGTAGCGGCACTAATCAGGCGCGTGTTATTACAGCTGCATCTAGTGACACAACTGACTGGGGTACCGCCACACATTTAATATACGGTAGTGATTCATTGCACTCATCCAAGACAAACCGGTGTGCCGCAGGCAATGGCAGGGTTGTTTTTATCGACACACACAACAGCCTAGCTGCCGATGTCAATGGTAAAACATTTACTGTTTTAGATTCTTATAACTCAGTTCGCACTAATGGCAGCGCTAATTGCATAGCTACTGATGGTGAAGGTAATTGGTGGATCGGCTCCGATGGTGAAACATCAGGTGGTAGCAGTGGTGGCGATATTTTCGCTAGCTCTAATAACGGAATTACCTTCGCGCAAGGAGCAAACGGAATTAAGAAGTCCGGCAACAAAAAGGTTGAAGCACTCGCTGTAGATCGCTATCTACCGCTGTAATAGTTTAGCCTACTATATAATATGTGGGGCTACTTTTACTATTTTTGCTAAGTTGCGTTACAGGTACAGAATTACAAAATATAATTTTTGTTTCTGAACAAAAACCTGTTGAAGCGTTTGCAATAGGCAAGCCGAAGAGAAAAGCCGAGTGGGAAACAAAGCCAAAAGTAAGAGTCTGTGCGAGCACCAAGTTAATGATGTCGCGCGTTGATGCTGCGGTTAGATATTGGCAACGCCTGGGGTACGAATTTAATTATGTGTACAAAGATTTTGTTATAGACTGTATGAATCCCAGATATGGGGAGATAATAATAACTCTTCCAGAGGGCGGTTTTGCACCACACCATATGGCCTCGACAAGATTATACACAAGTAATCGAACTGGTAAAATTGTAATGGCTAAGATATTTATACTACCCAAAAATGGAAGGAAAGAAAGAGTGTTGGAACACGAATTTGGTCACGCACTCGGCTGGTCTCATTACAACAAAAAATTTCACATAATGTATCCAAATTGGCAAGGCGGAGGCTACGATCATACTGGCCTACGTAACGATTAACATATTCTATTTATTGGTTTATAATAAAACAAAGTGATATTCGAGTACGATAAGATAGTAGTAGGCAGCTCTTTGGAGGCGGCTTTATTCGCATTCAACAACTGCTGCCCGATTCTATTCACCAATCCCCAACGTCCGTTTAGATTCGATTATTTGCCCCATGCGCACACCATGGCAAATTTAAAGATTCCAGCCATGCGGAAAAGTTTAACGACGTTTGAGGGAGATAAAGAGGTCGGCATACCTAAAGAATTACTTTGGGAGCGGTTGCTTTTTTTGCTGTCTTTAGATGGTAACGTTCCGCTTTCCAATCTTTGTCACAATATACGATATGATGGTGATAGGGTTGTTTGCTCAAACGAGTACTCAAAGATAATGGAACTTAAATTTGAAGAATGTCATTATTTTGGAGATTCGTTTTCTACTGGATTTGTGGAAGAAAAATCTCTTGACGAGAACGTATACCTGTGTTATGATTATATAGGATTCAATAAGGGAGGAAAACATGATATCGACTACATCCACACAGGTGATGATTTTGTCAGCGAGATATGGTTTTACAGTTCCGATCGTATTGATGGAAATACTCCTGTTAGAGATGCTTGTGCTGTATCAGAACTAACGGAGTCACAGTTACTAGATTTTGATTATTCTGAAACAATGTCCCGCTTTAAGGTGGTACACGAAATGGAACATAGAGGAATGAAAGGAGCCTTTGCACATGATTACACAAAAGCCGGAAAACCAAAACATTACAAATTTAGAACGACTTGCATCGGACGCAAAACTCATAAGCGAAGAGTTACAGAGGAACCCCAAGCCGGCAATGTTAAGGTTGCGCAATATAGCCAGAATGACCTGCTCAAAGATTTACCACAGGCTTGTGTGGCCTACGATAGATTTTTAAGGTATTTATGAGCAAATATCATTTGGCCGGAATTATACCGGTAGCAAACTTAGAGTCAGACTTCGACTGGCTGGTGCCGGAAATACTAATACCGGTTGAGAAAGGTTTTACCGCGATTCAAAAGTCTGTTTTTGAATGCGCATTAGCGGGTTGCAATACCATTTGGATTGTTGCAAACGATGATTTGGCGCCAATAGTTAGAAAAAATGTGGGTGAATGGGTCTACGATCCTGCATATTATAATAAATTATCTAAATTTAGTTCAGAATCTAGGAGAGAGATACCTATTTACTATGTCCCTATTCATCCTAAAGACCGCAATCGCCGCGATTCTTATGGCTGGGGGGCGTTATATGGGATGCATTCCGCTTGGCGCACTGCATATAACATATCACAGTGGGTAGTACCCCAGAAATATTTTATTTCATTCCCACTCAGTGCATATGATATACACAGCGTAAGAGAACACCGGCGTGCAATATCCAATAAAGAATCCAATTTTTTTCTGATGCATGACGGCAAAACTGTAAAAGATGGGATTCCAATATCATTCACAATGTTTGGAGAAGATTTTAAATTATGTCGAAGAGCGATAAACGAAAAGACAACAAGGGAGTATTTACCCCCTTCACCCGGCCAGCAATACCCGTCAGAGAAACTGCCCCTCCACGAGCGGTGGTCCGCTAAAAAATTCAGTTTACAAGAAGTTTTTGGAGAGGTAAATGAAGAAAATTCTGAAAAAGTATCTTTGCCCTGGTATTACGATATTTCTAATTGGAGTGGATATAGGAATTATCTTGGCTCAGATAATACTATAAAACTTCCTAAAAATGAATTGACAAAGCCACGCACACATGTTAAATTACCTTATATTAAGGAGGCAGAGTGATTCGAAAAGAGTCTGATATTAAGTTTGTTGGCTTGCACGCACATAGCGTAGCAGGTTCTATTTTTGATGCGATTGGGTATCCCCAAGATCATATGGATTTTGCATATGAGAATGGGTGTGATGCGCTAGCACTAACAGATCATGGCAATATGAACGGCCTAGCATACCAAGTGCTGCACGCTAAGAAGATGCAAGAGGCCGGTAAGGATTTTAAGCCCATCTTTGGATGTGAGGCGTACTTCACTCCTTCAATCGCAGAATGGCGAGAGGCCTACAATCAGGCGATGGAAGACAAGAAAAAGGCCCGGGCCATCAAGAAGGATGCCCAATCTGGCGCCACCGTTGAGGATGAGGGAGACAGTAAGAAGGTCCAGAGTATCCTCAAGCGCCGGCGCCACCTTGTTTTACTGGCTCAGAACCAAACTGGGCTGAACAACCTATTTAAGTTGGTATCAGAGTCATATCAGCCGGAGAATTTCTATCGCTATCCACGTATCGACTATGCACTACTTAAGAAGTACAACGAAGGCATCATTGCTTCTTCTGCTTGTCTTGGTGGGGTGTACGCCGGAAACTATTGGGAGAACCGAGAAGATGGGGATGAAGCAGTACTGGATGCGATGCGCGAATCCACACGTCGTATGGTCGACATTTTCGGTGATCGCTGGTATGCCGAAATACAATGGAACAACATTAAAGAGCAGCATGAACTTAACCAATACGTAATTCAAGTTGCTAAAGAGTTTGGCGTTGGACTGGTCACGACAGCCGACAGCCATTACCCCAACCCTGACGCTTGGAAGGACCGTGAACTTTACAAGCGCCTTGGTTGGCTTGGTAAGGGTCGACCCTCCTGGGCCGAGGAGGAATCTCAACTGCCGGAAGGAGTTGAAGAAATTGGATATGAGCTGTATCCAAAAAATGGTGACCAGATCTGGGAAAGCTACAAGGAGTACTCGCAATCCACGGGGTTTGAGTATGATGATGATGTAGTCTTGAAAAGTATTGAGGAGTCTCACAGGATCGCTTTCGAGCGCATCGAGTCTTTCCTGCCCGACAATACAGTACGCCTCCCCGAATTCGTCGTACCGGCCGGTTTTACGGCCACACAGGCGCTAGTGAACTTCGCACTTGAAGGACTCAAGGACAAGGGCTTGCATACCAACAAGGTATATACCCAGCGCCTGCAGGAGGAATTAAATGTCATCGATGATCGCGGCTTCTCGAAATACTTTCTGACAATGAAATCTATCGTCGATGTGGCAACGGGTATGATGTTGACGGGCCCCGGCCGCGGATCCGCTGCTGGCTCTTTGGTTGCATATGCGTTAAACATTACCCAGGTCGACCCAATCAAGCACGGACTTCTGTTCTCTCGCTTCTTGCGTTCAGATGCAAAAGACTACCCTGATATCGATTATGATGTGTCTGACTCAATGGCGCTAAAGGAAAAGCTTGTCGAGATGTGGGGTGAGGACTGTGTTGCTCCAATTTCTAATTGGAACACACTACAGCTTAAAAGTCTAATCAAAGATATCTCTAAACTATACGATATTCCCTTCACGGAAGTAAACACGGTCACTTCTATCATGATTCGAGAGGCAACGCCCGAGGCAAAGCGTAAGCACGGCATCAAGGCCGGCGTTTACGCCCCGACCTGGGAAGAGGTTATGGAGTTTTCTCCAACGTTGGCCGCCTACCTCAATAAATACCCAACAGTGAAAACTCACGTCGAGGGGCTTGTTGGTCAGGTTCGCTCTTGTTCGCGACACGCCGGCGGTGTGGTTATCGCAGAGAATCTAGACAAGAGTATGCCCTTGATTAATTCAGGCGGCGTCCGTCAGGCTCCGTGGGCCGAAGGCCAGAACGTCCGGCACCTTGAACCAATGGGGTTCATCAAGTTCGATTTGCTTGGGCTCTCCACACTCAAGATGATGGAGGGCGCGATCTACCATATTCTGAAGCGCCATCACGGTGTCGAAGAACCTACGTTCGCACAGATCCGAGAATACTACGAGAAGAACCTGCACCCAGATGTTATAGATCTAAACGATCAGGAGGTGTACGAAAGCGTCTTTCACACGGGCAAGTGGGCTGGGGTCTTCCAGTTTACAGAGCAGGGAGCACAGCAATTCTGTGTGAGAGCAAAGCCAACGAATATTATTGATGTGTCTGCTATTACCTCTATCTATCGCCCGGGCCCGCTCGCTGCAAACGTCCACGATGAGTATGTGGAGGCCAAGGAGAACCCACACTACATCAAGTATTTGAACGATGATGCGCATGATATTACACAAGAAACATTTGGCTTTCTAATCTTTCAAGAACAGATTGCATTGTTGGCCCACAAGCTCGGTGGTCTAACCCTTGACGAAGGCAACATGCTTCGTAAGGTGCTTACCAAGAAGGGCACTGGCAAGGGCTCAGTTAAGGGTGAACTACATGATAAGTTTATCACAGGCTGTGGCGAGAACGGCATCAATAGAGACGAAGCACAGGCACTCTGGGACAAGTTTGAATACTTCTCGGGATATGGCTTCAACAAGTCTCACGCTGTAAGCTACTCGATCATTTCGTTCCAGTGCGCCTGGCTATGGAACTACTACCCAGCAGAGTGGATGGCTGCGTTTCTAGATAAGGAACCAGAGAGTCGAAAAGAGAAGGCTATTAACATCGCAAAGAAATTTGGTTTCGATATTGAGCCACTAGATGTGAATAAATCTGGAGTTGTGTGGGAGATTAGTGACGACGGCAAGACTCTCATCCAGCCGCTTACCTCCATCAAGGGCTTAGGAATGGCTGCTATCGAGCAATTACTTGAGAACAGGCCTTTTATAAATGCCGAAGACCTCCTGTTCCGGGAGGGGGTGTCTTATAGTAAACTCAACAAGAAAGCTCTCGACGCCCTCTGTAGAGGGGGAGCTTTAGACAACATTGTTGATGATCGATTTACTGGACGAAAGCATTTTTGGTCGGCCTGTATCGTCGAAAGGCCGAAGAGCCTTAAGAAGTTCGGGGAAAACCTAGAATTGTACCGCCCAGAGGGTGACTTCACAGAAGAAGAGATTATTCAATTTAAATCAGATTTGACAGGAATGTTTCCGATGAACTTGGTGATTAGCCCAGAAACAATCGAAAAACTACAAGAAAAGTTTGTACCACCAATTTCTGAGTTCGAACCAGAACTACAGTTGTGCTGGTTTATTCCTCGAAAGATCATCCCCAAAAAAACCAAGAATGGGAAACTCTATTGGATTGTCGAGGTTATTGATTCGAACAATGAGCTTACCAAGATTCGATGCTGGGGTGTCAAGCCAGAAAAAGATCGTATTCACCTAAACCGGCCTTATATGGCAAACCTCAAGTACGATCCAAACTGGGGCTTTAGCACCTATGCAATAGGAAAAACTTTCAGACAACTAGGATAAACATGTCAAGAAAATGGTCAGACAAGACAATACTAAAATCTATACCAAACCCGTCTTCAGGAGCATATGAAATAAAGCTAAAAGCGCCAGAAATTACTTTTGAAGGCGTACGAGGCCAGCCAGATTTTGCACTTCTTTATATCACCTTTTATCCCAAGAATAGGGTGATTGAGTTAAAATCTATGAAGGAATATTTTTATCAATTTCGCAGCAAAATTTATTCTTATGAAAGACTAATTAATGTTGTGTTCGATGATATGATGGAAGTTTACGAACCAGAAAGATTAAGACTCGTAATGGTTTGTAATGCGCGAGGCGGCATCAGTTCAAAATTAACAATAGACTCAGACTGGAAAGCCCGCGGCGGCGACGAACAATATAAAGACTGGGTTGGCCAAACGGAGGAATGGTAATGAATGTAATGAAATATTTTAGCCCACTGCTAAAGGAGCCAAACTTGATTGATGGGCTTCCGACTATTATAAGAGTTAATAAGTTTGATGAATCATCTGCTAAGGGCTTTACAACAGCTATGATGAAGGCCCAGAACACTGGCCAACCAGTGGTTCCTGTTATAATCGATAGCTATGGTGGCCAAGTGTATAGCTTGATGTCTATGATTTCAGATATCAGCCATTCAAAGATTCCTGTGGCCACCATTGTACAGGGCAAGGCTATGTCGTGCGGTGCAATTTTGTTTAGTTTTGGTGCCGACGGATACCGTTATATGGATCCTGATGCCACGCTGATGATTCATGACGTAAGTTCGATGCAGTGGGGTAAGGTTGAAGAAATTAAGGCTTCCGCGGAAGAAACATCTCGACTTAACAAAAAAGTTTATCAAATGATGGCAAAAAATTGTGGCCACCGTAAGAATTATTTCCTTGACCTGATACACGAAAAGGGCCACGCGGACTGGTTTTTGGATGTTGATGAAGCCAAAAAGCACAACCTAACAAATCATATGCACATACCAGAGTTAAAAATTAGAACTGATATAAAATTCGACTTCGGATGATACTATTTATAGCGTATGTCTATATCAAAAAAACTCAAATGGAGAAGATCTATTAACGAGCTTAAGTTTCTTTATGAAGAGCTGGAACTTGTAAACGAAACTTGTAAGGCCGCCGGCCGTGACTTTGAAACATACTACAGGGAATATTGTTCGCGCCCAGAGGTGGGAATAGATATCGGAGAGCTTGAGAGGCAGCATAACGATCGCCTTGTGCAAATATTTGGCGCCAAGGAAGAAGCAGAAGAACAGCCCGAGGAGGCAATAGACCCAATGCCCGGCGCTCTGATGGCTGTTGATATTCCCGAGAAAGACAAGATTAATCCAGATCCTGCCACGGAAGAAGATAAGCAGATTCATGAAATCTTTAACAAACTGTTTAAGAAAATAGCGATAGCATTGCATCCCGATAAAGTCAGCTCTCTGGACATAAGCCCGTTCTTAGCACAAGAGATGATCGAAGCATTTAAAACAGCAAAGAAGGCTTACGAGGAAAGAAGATACTTTGTGCTGATAGAGATAGCGGAAAAATACGACATATATCCGCCAGACAACTATGCCCGACAATCAAAATGGTTTCGCAAAGAATCAGAAAGAGTCGGCGCCCAAATCTTAGAGAAAAAAAATACCTATAACTACATTTTTTCTGAATGTCCCGATTGGGGAAAAGATGAATTGATAAGAAGATTTTTAAATAGACTTTTTGGAATTTAATGATAAAAAACAGTTGACTTCTGATTCATAACACATTATACTATTAGAGTAATACAAAAGGAGGGCCCGTGGCCACATCAAGCGAGCAAAAGCAGCAATACGTTAAAGAGTATATCCGTTCCCTCAAGGCAATCGAAGATTGCATTGAGCCTTACCAGGAACAAAAGCGCGAACTACGCTCAGAATTTCGTAACAACGGGTGGCTGAACACCGACGAGATTAGAGCAGCAGTGAAGGCTTATCGTCTATTCAGAGGCAAAGTAAATATCGATGAGGTTGTAGAAAACTTTGGGATTATTTCTGGAGAGTCCGATGACTCCTGAGCAACGCTATAAACAGCTATACGAAGAAATGGCTCGCGTCTGCGAAGAGCAGGGTTGGGGCGACCCCTTCAGCTATGCACGCAGCAAAGAGATTTATGCCGCATGCGTTCTGGGACACTCAGTTGCCGGCAGTTATTCTGGTGCAGATGCGATAAACAACGAGAATAACAATGAATGTGAATATAAATCTACAATTGGTCCACGATGCCAAGGTGCATATACAGGCATCTCTGTGCAAGATACTTGGGAGGAGCAAGATCGTTATTTGCTCGAAGAGAAGATAGCGAAATATCCCGAGCACTACTACAATCGTTTTGAGGGTGGCCGTATGGCTGAAAGCTGGATGATGAGCGGGATAGATGTATATAATACCCTACGACCTAAACTGAAGAAATCTTATCCAAATGTTTTGGACAAGAAAGATCCGAGACTAAGTGCAACCATTACTTGGTCAGAGATTCAACAACATGGAATAAAAATATTATAATATGTTGTTGACAAACCAATCTAAAAATGGTATCTTAACAAAGTAAGAAAAAGTCTGGAATTAATCTGGATTAAAACTTACATTAATCAACAGTCTGGGCATAGCCTGGACATTTAACGGAGTCCATAATGGCACAATTTAAAATGAATGTGGAGCGCACACTAAACGCATTTACCTCTGGAACTTATGAAGTTGTAGAGGCACTATATGAATTCGCTGATAACTCAGAAGCAGCTGACGCTACGGAGATCTATATCAGCGCACTAAAAGGCTCAACCCAGCCTCTTGATACTATTATATTCTATGATAATGGTAACGGGATGACCCGCGAAGAACTTCTAGCAGCAATGGAGTTTGCCGGCGAGATTCGCCAGCGCTCTATCCATGAGGTATCAGAGTTTGGGGTCGGTTTGAAAGCGGCAGCATTTTCTCTGGCAAATCGCTTTGCGGTGATAACGAGAGATGAAGAAGGTTCTGTCTGCGGTTCTTTTCTTGAACGTGGAAGAATTAATAACTGCCAAGAATATGATGGGCCCTTTGATCAGGGAACTGATGAGAGAGCACTGAAGTTGTGGAACAAGCATTCACAATACCCAGAAAGCTCCGGAACGGTTATTATCCTTGAAGATTTAATTCAAACAGAATATCAAGATTGCAAAACATTTATCGGAAAAGAAAAGGCAGGAATTCGACATTCAGGTAAGCTCGCAACACGATATTGTGACAAGATTAAGTCAGGAAGCTTGAAGATATTCACAGTCAACGGCAACAAGGGTGCACCAAACCCCATTGACTTTAATGATCCACTCTCGCGTGATGAGGTTCCGGATGACAATTACATAATGCGCACTGCCACCCAACAGTGGAAGAAAACAGGCGCGTCTTTTGATGTTACCGCTACTCGGATGCCAGAAGGGTCAAGCAATGATTTTGGTATTTATCTGAAGGTAAATGGAATTACAATCTACAAAGATCGGGACACTCTTTTTGGAATGTTTAAAGAGGGTGCTTCTCACTCATACCGATGGCACTTACGAGCAGAAATTGAATTCACAAACAAAGATGAATTTAACAAAGTCTTTGAGTTTACATCCCACAAGCATGATGTCAAACTAAAAGATCCTGCTTTTGGCGACTGGTTAAGGGACTCTGAACTGGGCAAACTCTTTATTGCAGAAGCTGCCCGACGCAAGGCCGCGTCGGACACAGAAAAGGCTATCAAGTCTCAACAAGCGCGTATGGAAGCATCGATGAAGTTTGCAGAGATATTCCGAACAGACAAGAATATTTTTGGCTCTTCAAAGACTTTGCGCAGTCGATTCTTTGGAAAGGTGAAGTCTATTGAAGCTGGTAAGTTTGAAACTTCGGACGAGATTTCAAGATACGATGATGAGCAAGAGATTATTTATTACAATAATTCCAATTACTTTATCTCTTCTTTGATGAATTCCAACAAGGACTCGAAGAACCATGAGGCAAGAACACTGGCAGCAGTCAATGCGCTCGTCAATCACGCACAGTTGGACGGTAAAACTTTGATTCCGTTTGAAGAATCTAGCCGCCTGACTGCTAATCTGCTTTATAAAGCGGCATAGATAGTGATCAAGCTACTAAACCAGGAGGGTCTACAGTTTTTGTCGGATATTCCCGACAATTCTGTGGATCTTATCCTGACAGATCCTCCTTATATTACTTCGCGAGATTCAGGTATGGATAAGTGGGTAGATCATGTTGCGAAACAAGATCAAGAGGGCGCCAAAAACTTACGAACAGAGAACGACTGGAAGGGTCTTAAAACTTTGAGAGGTTGGATAGATTTTTTAAACAAGGATAATTCTTTGTTTGAAAACGACAAAGTTAAAAGCGGCCTTGTCAAGAGAAAGCTCAAAGCATATAAAAGAGACTACTTGAAGTATGGTAGCATATACGGCAAAAAATATGCAGTCAAGACAAACTATGGAGACTGGGATTCTCAGTTTACTATGGAGCAATTGCAGTTATTCACTAAGCACTTCCATAGGATATTGAGACCCGGCGGCACATGTATAGTTTTCTTCGATTTGTGGAAGATAACAAACTTAAAAGACATATTAGAATCGGAAAAGTTTAAACAGATCAGACTAATATCTTGGATTAAAACCAACCCACAGCCGATTAATAGCAGCGTCAATTACTTGACTAACTGCAGAGAGATAGCACTATTGGGCATTAAGAAATCAAAACCAACGTTCAATAGCAAGTATGATAACGGCGTGTACAAATTTCCACTGCAGGGGGGTAAATTTAGATTCCACCCGACACAGAAAAGCTTGCCGCTATTTGAAGAATTGATCCGAAAACATTCAAACGAAGGCGATCTAGTCTTAGACTGTTTTGCAGGATCTGCCACGACTGCAATCGCAGCAAAAAACACAAATCGTAACTTTATTGGTTGCGAGATGGATAAAACATATTATATTAAATCTATGGAGAGAATTAAAAATGGATAAACAAACACAAGTAGTGATGTTCTCGTCTAAGACAGGACAGTGGGCTACACCACAGGACTTCTTTAACAAACTAGACTGGCGATTCGGCCCATTTGATCTAGACCCTTGTGCGGACTGCACAAACACGAAGTGTGCCAATTTCTACACCGAAGCAGAGGATGGTCTATCGAAAAATTGGGAGGGCTTCACAAGCTTTGTCAATCCTCCATATGGCCGCGGCATTGAAAAGTGGATTAAGAAGGGCTACGAAGAGTCTCGCAAGGAAGGTACTAAGGTGGTGATGCTTATTCCCGCAAGGACGGATACAAAGTACTGGCACCAGTATGTCATGAGAGCAGATGAGATTCACTTTGTCAAGGGAAGGCTTAAGTTCGGCGATAGCGATAACAGTGCCCCGTTTCCATCAGCAGTCGTCGTTTTCGATGGTTCAAACCAGAGGCAGATATTCGGAGCCCTGAATCGATGAACCGAAAACAAAGAAGAGCAATAAAAAAGCACATAGGGCAGGACGCTCAAGAGAAAATGGCCGGCCAAGTCGCGCTGTTTGGTAAGCTTCCTGAAATGTGCAATGTTTGTCAAAAAGAGTTTGACAAGAAAGATAAAGATATGGTAAACTCTTGGTCTGTGGTAGTCAAACAAGAAGTTGTTAGGCTGTTCTGCCCAGAGTGTGTTAACAAAGCAAAGGAGATTATAGATGCCAGTCAGTAGACTTTCAAAAGACGCGTTACAAAAGATTCTTCGCGGCAGTGTTGTCGAAGAATCTACCTGCGTCATTAAATTTTATTCCAACGGTTGTCATATGTGCCACAATCTAAAGGAATATTACCAAGACATATCGGATGATATGATGTTTTCCGATATACATTTTTTTGCGTTCAATATTGATGATTATCCGACCGCAGAAAGAATATTAAATTTTAACGGAGTGCCGACCATATCGCTCGTAAAGACAGGTGGTAACAAGCCAAAAATTCGAGTATTGTCGGACCCCGAAAACCCCAACGATATGACGTGGTATAAAACGTCAGATATCAGAAGCTTCATCAATAAGGAGAAATAATGTCAACAGAAGCACAAAAAAGATTTGCAGTAGTGGGCGCCCATCGTCAACTGCATGCAGATGCCGCAAAACAGGTAGCTCGTTTAGAAAGGCTGATTAACGAAGCAGCAGACCCCGATCAGATTGTTGCACAGGCCAGAGAACTGGCCACGTCACAAGCTGCAATCGAGATATTTGAACAGCATATGAACGCCAATCATGCACCACCCGCACCGGGGCCTGACGAGTCACAACAGACCGAGACTAACCCCGCGGCCCCAAATATAAAAAACAGGAAGGCTATTGCTGAACAAATAAAAAAGCTAACGGAGGCAAGAGGTAGCGTCCCTTTAGCCGGCCCTCTATCGCAAGAAAACCCTGCAGCGAATGCGGTAAGAAAAAGAGGAGGAAAAAGAAATCGTGGGAATACAGATAGCAAGAAAGAAGATCTGTACGGGGGTAAATAATGTCAAAAACAGCATATGAGGCTGCCATCCAAAGGCTTAGAGGCGAAGCACTAACTGCGATGTCTGTGATCGATGGCCTTTTGTCGAGCCATTCGCCGGATCCCAATGCCGCTGAATTGATAATGGAGCAGGCCGAAAAATTAGCAACAAAAGAAGCCTCAATGATTACTCTGCAGCAATACTTTGGACAAAGATATGCCCCACCAGCCCCGGTACCGGCGCCACAACAGCCAGCCGCCGCGGCTGCGGTTAATGATGATCCTCCGATCAAGGTCACTCCGGAGATGTCTCCGAGTTACAAGAGAGAGGTAGAGAAGCAGAAAATTAGAAGTTCTGTTCGCTCAGCACCAAAGAAGAAAAAGAGCACTAAGAAAAATGAAGATAGCTGATTCTCTGTCATATGATGACATACTGCTGAGGCCGCAATATTCGAATATTCGTTCTCGGTCAGAAATTGATCCAAGCGCAGATCTTGGCAACGGTCTCAAGCTAGCTTTGCCGATTATTTCATCCCCAATGGATACTATCTCAGAAGCAGATATGGCAATTAGTTTAGCTTCTGTCGGTGGATGTTCTGTTATACACAGGTATAACACCATTGAAGAGCAAACAAGGCTTGTCTCAAGAGTATTAGAAGAGGGTGGTACTGTAGGAGCAGCAGTCGGAATCAGTGGAGATTTCTTAAATAGAGCGTCTGTAATGCGTGCTATCGGAGCTAGTTTTATATGTATCGATGTTGCTCACGGTCATCATATTTTGATGAAGGAGGCACTTGAAACTTTGCGCCGCGCCCTTGGTGACGAGCTTCACATTATGGCCGGCAATGTCGCAACTCTAGATGGCATTAACGATCTATCAGATTGGGGTGCCGATAGTGTACGCTGCAATATTGGAGGCGGCTCGATTTGCTCAACGAGAGTGCAGACCGGCCATGGCTTACCGGGCCTACAGACAATTTTTGAATGTGCAAAAACCGATAGGGATGTAAAAATAATTGCTGATGGAGGTATAAAAACTTCTGGAGATATGGTCAAAGCTCTTGCTGCGGGTGCTGATGCTGTTATGGTTGGCTCCTTGTTATCAGGTACAGATGAGACTCCTGGTAAAATATTGCAAGACAAGGATGGTCATAAATGGAAAATTTATAGAGGTATGGCTAGCAAAGAGGCTCAGGTAGATTGGAGAGGTAAATATTCTTCCTTTGAAGGCGTGTCTACAACTGTACCATATCGCGGCCCAGCAAAAGAAATACTTGAGGATCTAGAAAAAGGAATCCGATCTGGTTTATCTTATTCTGGGGCGCGAACCATAGCAGAACTACAATCTAGGGCAGAATTTGTAAAGCAAACATCTTCTGGTATCACTGAGAGTCGCACACACATTTTGGCCCGGGAATGGTAAATGTCTGATGAAGTAAAATATGGTAACCTGACAAAGAGAGTTGTTTTTACCGAGACAGACCACAACCATGCAAAGCTCATAATTAGGCTTAAACATGACGGATTGACACAGGCGGCATTTTTTCGAAGCCTAATAAAGGGATATATTGACGGTGATGAGAGAATTCAGCAATTTGTTGATGACACAAAAGGACAATCTCTGCGTCATAAATACAAATCTAGCAGGCTTATCAAACAGGGCAAGGAAAATTCAAAAAACTTAGGGCTAAACGATAATGAGATTGAAAATATATTCGATTTGCTTGAGGAGGAATACCCAGAATTATGAAAACCGACGGTTTACTTTCCTGTTCAAGAGCTTGTATCAAGAACAATCAAAATTGCAAATCCAAAGAATGCAAGCATTGGATAAATTTTGAAGAAGATAAGAACTGCTGTTTAATATCAATATTCGAACATGGTTCGATGACTTTAAGAGAAGTTGCCGATCGTCTCGGTATCTCATTCGCAAGAGTTAAACAGATCGAAACAGCAGCGCTACAGAAGATAAAAAAAAGAGGAACTTCCCTAGAGGCGTTTTTTTAGGCACCCAAAGGGATTTTAATAATAATCAATACTATTTATTGTGAGTTTTAGACTATTCTAAAGGAGAAACATAATGGCTCGTAAGACTTTATTAACAGAATCTGAGATTCGTCGCTTCTTAAAACTGGCTAGCATGCCAGCCGTTGGTGATACTCGCATCGAAGAGATGACGGATATTCAACAAGAGCAAGAAGAAGAATCTCTCGAAGAAGAAGTGGATGAGCTTCAAGAACTTGAAGACGAAGATGCACTTGGTGATGAGATGGCAGATCTCCCCGGCGAAGAGGAAGGGGGAGAAACAGAAATGGAGCTTGGCGATATGGACGACGAAGGCGCAGATATCGACGGCACAGACGAGGCAAGTGTAGAAACACTTGTACAAGCACTTGTTGACACTATTTCAGACGTAACTGGTGTTCCAGTTTCGATGGATAGCTCTGGCGAAGAAGGGGGTGACGAAGATCTTGGCGACCCTATGGATGACATGGGAGAGCCCGCCGGACTTGGAGGTGAAGAGGAAGTAGAGCTTGGTGCAATTGAAGATGAGCCTGTTCCCGGTGGACGTGACACATATATGGAAGAAGACCAGATTGTAGCAGAAGTTGCTCGTCGGGTTGCTGAGCGCCTTGCACAAAAAGCTCAGAAACAAGAGCTGGCTGATACTCTCGCAGAGAGAATCATGAGCAGACTCACAAAGTAACTTGACAATAATCTTACGAGAAGTTATAATTTAGCCACCGGATACTTTTTGTATTTGGTGGTTATTTTTTTATGGATGATTTATGGAAATATTGCTATATCTTTTGGTTTTTATATTTGGCTACGTGACATGTCGAACCTTCTATTTTGTTAGATCGGCCAGAACAAGCTTACAACTTATAAGAGCGGCCCAACTAATAAGCCTCGGGGTTTTGGCGAAGTCTATGGAGAGTTTCCATTACGCATCAACATACAGGCTTAACGAGCTATCCAAAACTGGCTTTAGCGATATTAAGATAAATTCTTTCAAAGAAGAATTTGAAACAGAGTTAGATGAATTTAAACATCGATCGATAAGGGCAATTGTCCACAATCACTCCGGCGTGTTTAAGGACATGATAAAATTTGAAGATTGGGAATCAGCGATGCGTTATTTAGAGACCCACCGCGGCGCAGTACAGGCATTTTTCTTGGAGGACAGGTACAGTGATAGACAAAATAAAACAAAAAATTAATTCAATTGTTGGCGAGAGCCCCGCAAATGAAGATGGCAAAAGAATAATTTTAATTGATCCAGGAGAGATCGGAGAAGAGCTTCTTGGGCCTCCACAGGAAGAACTAAGAGTAATAGGCCTTTTTTCAGACGTGCATGAGGAAAAAATTGCAGAACTAGTTCACGCATTGTTGTTTTTAGATAAATCCAACAACGGAGTACCTGAAGATAAGCGCTTGCCTGTTGAGTTTTATCTCTCGACGTACGGCGGCAATGCAGATGATATGTTCGCGCTGTATGACGTCATGAAGAGTATTGAAACACAAACAGAGATACACACGATTGGACTTGGCAAAGTTATGTCTGCCGGCGTTCTCCTTTTAGCGGCAGGCACGAAAGGCAAACGAAAGATAGGTAAAAACTGTCGCGTTATGCTCCATTCGGTCATTGCTGGTAATCATGGTTCTTTGCACAATTTAATAAATGAAATGGAAGCAGTCGAGCAATTGCAGAAGATGTATACAGATGCATTGTTGAACGAAACAAAAATGACACAAAGTCAGCTTAAAAAGATGTTAGAACGCAAAGTTAATGTCTATTTATCTGCAGAAGAAGCTGTAAAATTAGGTATAGCTGATATAATTATCTGAGGTTTTTGTATGTTCAATTTAAAAAGTATATTAGAAGAAGAGTATTCTCGCGAGTCCAAAAAGGTTAGGCCGACTGATTTGATGGAGATGGTGGAGCATACTCTTGATGAAATATATGAAGAGTTTGCTCATAAGCCTGAGCCGATACAAGAGATGGCACAAGATAGAGCGAGAGAATTTGTTCTGTCTCTACCAAAATTTACACCCACGGAGGCTTGGGGTGATCCCAATAGTATGGAACGCCAGCAGATAACAAAACTTTTTAATGTTATGGGCGGCGGCCGAACAATCGAAGGAAAACTACAGTTCTTGCAGCGAATTGTAGATCCGAATAGTAGAATTACATCACCGCGAAGAATCATATCATCACTTATTATACTAGAGTCATTAAAGGCAGTCATCCAGAGTTTTAATGCATCTTCTGCGGGCTTTGTATTTGAGGGTTGGCTGTCGGCACTTTTACAGGGAACACAAGAGGCTGAGATCTCCGCAAAGGGTAATCTGCCCATTCAGGATCTAATAGCATTCTCGGATAGTGATAAGGCGGTGCCAATTAGTTTGAAGTTGCTTAATAAAACTACGAATATCGAAGGTAGTTACACCAACCTAGTTGACGGTCTTGATGAGTTTGGTGAAATGGTTTATATAGTTGCCAGAAAAGACAAAGAAGTAGGCGGAATTAAAATTGAAAAATTCAGATTTGATCAAAACAATTTCATCGACGCACTCTCGACCTCTGCTCGCGGCGGCCGAACTAAAGGAGCGCAACTCTTTCAAATTCAGGGTCTTAGTCCAGATGACTCTATTCGTCTCCTAAAGGGTGAGACAGTGAGAACGAAAGGGGGTGAACTTAAATTACCTGATGATAGCTGGGAATCAAAGTATAACCTACTTCAAAGGACCGCTGGGTATTCCGAAAGGGTTAGGAAGAAGCGCGAAACAGCTGCGCAGGCACCCGACCAAGCTGCGGCAGAACAAGATCTTAACGAGGCAATTATTGAGGAGTGGAACTTGCTGCTCGAAAAAGCCGGTGGAACACAGTGGCATATCAGCCCAGCACAATTAATTAGCTATGACTTTGTGGAGTATCAGCAATTAGGAGAACTGCCATTTACCGAAGAACAAATTTTGAACGTTGCAAGAAGTCACATGAACAAACTAAACGAAGAAGTTATGCAACTATTCACGGCCACGCAAGCTTTATCAGAGAATGTAAACAAATACTTTTTGGTAGAAAAGCGAAGTTCTGCCATCAATTCGGGCAACAGGGCAATCCAAGACTCTGTTAAAATTCAACAAACTCTCCAGGCACAATTAAGTGAGCCTGATGATGAAAATAAAGTTTGACATTTATCTAAAAAATGATTATAATATATACATAACTGCGAGGTATTAATGAGTCGCGCATATGACGACAATCAAACACTACAACAAAAGATAATGGCCGGCGCCAACAAGCTTGCCGATAACGTGGCTTCAACTCTTGGGCCAAGAGGTCGAAATGTCCTTCTACAAGAAAAAGGCAAGAACCCATTTATCACAAAGGACGGCGTTACAGTCGCAGCATTTGTAAAATGCGAAGATCCTTTTGAGAATGCTGCAGCACAAGTAATCAAGCAAGCTGCAATTGAGACTAACAACGAAGCCGGCGATGGTACAACCACCGCAACAGTTCTCGCAAGAGCAATCCTCAGAGAATCGCAGAGGTATATAACATCTGGCATATCTCCAACAGAGTTGCAAAGAGGAATCGATCTGGCTGTGAGAGAGGTGGTCAAAAACCTGAAAGATCTTGCGCGTCCGGTTACGAGTGTAGAAGATATTGAACATATCGCAACAATTTCGGCTAATAATGATAAATCTATCGGGAAGCTTATTTCGATGGCTGTCGATAGAGTAGGTCAAGACGGGACAATCACAATTGAAGAGTCACGCTCGGTGGACACTATACTGGATATAACCGAAGGGTTTAGGTTTAACGGTACATACTGTGCATCAGCCTTCATAACTGACGAAAGAAGGGGAGTGATGCATCATGAAGAGCCACTGTTTCTTATCACTGATCACAAGATAGCAACAGTTGAACAAATCTTGCCAGCCTTGGAGTTGATTGCGAGAGAGAACAGACCACTGGTGATAATCGCAGAGGATATCGAGGGCCAAGCGCTGGCTGCTCTGATTATGAATTCTATGCGAGGCTCACTAAAGGTCGCCGCAATAAAAGCACCTTTATATGGAGAAGACCGCAGAAATATCTTGAACGATATGGCGCTATCAACTGGAGCAACATTCATAACAAGAGAAAGCGGAAGGAAACTACAAAACATAGAGTTGGTGGATTTTGGTACTGCAAACTTTATAGAATCTGACAGAAGACTGACAACGATTGTTGGAGGCGCCGCAGACTATGATTTGATAGAACAAAAAATTGAGGACCTAAAAGATTCGATAACACAAACAGACGACTTGCAGGAGTGTAGTCGAATCCAGAGCAGGATTGTCAGACTAGGATCTGCAGTAGCTGTAATTAGGGTCGGTGGAACAACAGAAGTTGAGATGATTGAAAAGAAACACCGCATTGAGGATGCACTTGAGGCTGTTAAGGCGGCCCAAGCAGAGGGTATTGTACCCGGAGGTGGAGTGGCATTACTCAGAGCGTCAGAAAGAATAATTATTTCCACAGAGGATGGCCACACAGACCAAGGGGTGGGAGCCGTAGTAGTGCAGAACGCATGCCGAGAGCCAATCAGGCAGATGGCTTTGAATTCTGGAGATTCCCCTGACATTATTGTACAAAAGGTTTTGAATTCAAAAGATGGAAACGGCTGGGATTTCCGCAGATCTGAGTTGACAGATTTGTTTAAATGTGGTATTATAGACCCCGTAAAGGTATCCAGAACAGCACTACAGAACGGTGCCAGCACCGCCGCCACGCTAATTACTACCAATTTTGGTATTATTCAGACGGAGACTGATTAAATGCAACAAGGTGACTTAGTTCACATACCACAAGGTGTTGAATTGTGGAGTGAATCGGAAAAGGGTATGAGGCATCGAATGACCGAGAGACCCACCGTTGGTGTTTATATGGGTGGAACCAATACCGTTTATCAGGTTTATGCTAATGGTCAAGAGTGGAAACTTAAAAGAAGGGATGTATATCCTATGGAGAAAGCATGCTAGTAAAACTTACTGAAATATGCCAAAGCAACACTGTAACGAGCCGGCAAGATTACACACTAAGGGAGGTTTTTGTAAACCCAGAACATGTTATAATGATAAGAGAAGAGGCACGCCTAAAACAACTGAACGAACAAAGCCGACTTATGCCAGACCTAGAGTCTTCTCATCGATTTACTAAATTGACGATTAATCGAGGGCACACGGGCACAGAAATTGTGGTGGTAGGGGCACCTGATGTTATCGAATCCACCCTTAACCAACAAAAACAACTATTAAGAGGATAAAATGAACCAAAGAGTAAATATTCAATATTCAATTGACATGGAAGAGCTAGATCTTGAACTAGAGAGGTTGCTAGCAAGATCAAGGCAGTGTCTAAACGAAACAAACAAAGAGCTAAACAATCTCACAGGCCACGCCAAGGGGGATAAAATCCTTAGCTCTGACACGGCCAACAAAATTTCAGAGATAAGGGAGAATATGGCTAGAGTCGACTTCACGCTTTCTGATATCTCGCGCCTTATCGGCTCATACGTCACGTATCAGCTTGGCCAAGAAGAATCAGAAGATGAAGAAGAGTACAGCGAGACCCCACAGCAGAGCGTGCAACAGGCGCCCACACCGGTACCAAATCCGTACGCCTCTGATATTTACCCGCCAAACTTCCAGGCCGGCCAACCTGACCAGCTTGAGGCCGCGGCCAATCAGCTTCATGAAACGATTAAAAACGGCGCCATTCCGCTGCCTCCTGACATAGATCCAGAAGTCTTGGCTGAGAAACTTGAGGAGTTTAAACGAACCATAAAGAATGCTCAGTAAAAGATATCACCTGATTGCAGAAGGTAGTGATGCAGATTGTTTAAAAGCCTTGAGGCTATTAGAAGACTTCGGGCTTGAATATGTTCTTACTCTAGTGGATGGTTGTCCAGATTATTTTTATCACTTAAAAGATCAACATCAACTTGATAAATTACCTTTGATTTTTGAATATGGAGAAAGAGATTTTTTCAATTTTAAACTGATTGGTGGATTACAGGAATTTTTGAGCCACATGGAGGAACTATTTGAATGAGAACCCCGATTAAAGATCCGGGCCCTTCGTTATCAGGGTGTCTGACTCATCTAAAAAAGATAATCCCAGAGCAGGCTGAAGTTTCAACGGTTTTGTTTTACGGCGGAAATCTAGAGCTTAATCTGGCAGAATCTGGCCGGAATGTTACGTCATTTACTAACAGCTATGTGGTGTATGAGTTTTGGAAATATCTTCTGGAAGATAGCTTTAGAATTGCCGAGATGGTAAAGTTCATGCACCGCAGAGCGGAAGACGACAAAAAGATGTTCTTACATTTTCAGAAAGAGTGGGTATCTTACAGAGATCCTTTTATGAGAGCAGCGATGTTTTTTCTTTTAAATAGATGCTCAAGCACTGGCTATATCTCTTCCGGAGATTTTGAACCAGAGGGAGTGAATGTGCTTTCAATTTCTTATCTGGTTAACTGCGAGCCAGTCAATTTCGATATTAGCTGGCTCACGAACCAGGATTTCGTAAAATCTCTTGATGAGCAAGACATTCCCGGTGAATATCTAATCATACCAGCAGGAAAATTTAGTTATAATTTCTTTGAAGAAGGGAAGAATAAAGGAGTCGAAGAAACCACTGTGGATCATCACATGTTAAATCGCAAATTTTCAAGTCTAAAAAAGAAAAGCGTGATTCTGTATAAATATCATCCAGCTGCCGCCAATTTATATAAAGATTTTAATGTCAATATGGTTGACAGATTCGGTCGACCAACACAAGAAGTCTCTAAATGTGAGGATTTGATAATTGCCAACTTTTAATATAGTTTTAGCGTGCACGCTTTTTGCGATTGGTCAGACGCTAGGCTGGTTTCAATTGAACTCCCAATTTGTATGGGATTGGTGGAAGGATAAGCCAGTATTGGCAGCAGTTTTATACTCTGTGCCGACTGGTATTTGTTTTTGGTATGGTATAAAACTTTGCTATGAAGAATGGGGAGAAGTTTGGGGTCCTAGATTTTTAATTTTTTGTATGTCCTATCTGACCTTCCCGATATTGACGTGGTACTTTCTAAACGAAACCATGTTTACGGTAAGGACAATGATCTGTGTATTTCTATCCTTTCTGATAATAGGTGTCCAGCTTTTTTGGAGATGATAAATGAGTAGAATATTTCTTTTCGACGTCGATGGAACGCTTACTCCGGCAAAATCTAAGATAGATAAAAAATTTCAAAAGCAATTTTTGAGATGGATGGAAAACAAAGAGGTGTACATCGTATCGGGCGGCTCTTTTGTTAGGATTCTGGACCAATTGGGGAGTAGGATTGTTGATAAGGTCGATGGTGTCTTTGCTTGTATGGGAAACATATTTCATCAAAAAATTGAGACTGTTAATGCTACCGGATACAATGAATGGGAGACAGTGTATGAAAATAAATTCCGTGCACCTCGCGGCCTCTATGCGGATTTGGACAAGATTGTTGCCGAATCAGAATTTCCAATAAAGACCGGCAATCATTATGAAGAAAGAGTAGGTATGGTAAACTTTTCAATTGTTGGAAGAAGGGCAACCCCAGAACAAAGAAAAGCTTACGAAGAATACGATCCAGAACACAACGAAAGAGAAAAGATTGTAGAGGATCTAAAAGAGGAATATCCAAAACTAGATTTTGTCATCGGCGGCGCTGTCAGCATCGACATATTCAATGTTGGGAAAGATAAGTCTCAGATAGTTGAGAGATATTTTAAAGATGCCTTAGAGCATAATGAGATAATTTTTGTCGGCGATAGGATACCGTTTCCTGGCAACGATTATGCGCTAGCAACGGCCCTAAGACAACATCCTAACGGGTCTGCTCATGAGGTTGAAACGTGGCAAGATACGGCAGAGTTGTTAAAGACGGAGCCTTTTGCGTAGATACTGATAAAAACAACTATTTATAGTGATGGAGTTTAATTAATGGATATATCTACAGGCAATTGGTTTGAATATCTTCGCGAAGAAGTTTTAACAGAGGGTTTGCGAGACATAGGCTTGCCCGAGAGCGTTGTTGATTTTATTGAGTCAGCTATGCCGAACGCACCCGAGAAAGCAAAGACATACGCAGGCAACGAATGGAAGAAATACGAGTTGCCCCGCAACGGAAGAACCTTTGCTCAAAGAAATTGGGAAGGCTTTATGGAAAGAACCTTCAAGGACGAGATTCAAGTTATACCTCCCGAGGATAGATCCGCCGCCGGCAACGCACCGTATAGAGCTAGAACAATGACTCCGTATTATGTTGGTGGTGTTGATGACAAGCCAGTTGTCCGCAAGGAATACGACGACGAAATGATTGAGCAAAACAAGCGCATTGTTTTCGTGGCTCAAAATGTATTGAATGTCTTGGCAAAGCCTTCTGGCGCTTGGCGCAAAGCCTTTATGAAAGCAGTTAAGGCTCTGAGCAAAGCAGGCGTTGAATCCGAAAAGGTCGAGAAAGTAAAAGAAGAACTTGCCGCAACAATGTTACGCGAGTTTAAAGGTTGGTGGTATAACTATGATAAACTATTTGCTTGGCTTAACGACGAGCCCACCAACTATGAGTTAATCAAGAGCGACAATATTGAGACTGCCTTCCAGACTGCAATAGAAGATTTAGAGAATAGAGAAGATCCAAATATGGTTATCCACCAGTTTGATAATGGTCTTTACTGGTATAACCTGAACACATACAATTGCTCTATCGAAGGTGAGCGTATGGGGCACTGCGGATCAGACTCGCGTGGTGTGCTTGTATCGCTCCGTGAACGCAAAGAGAAGCGCAAGGCATCATCGTCTTATGTGACTATGACTTGGAACGAAGACGATCAAATACTCTATCAAATTAAAGGACGAGGCAACAACGCACCGGACTCGGAACTTTGGGAATACATTAGCTGGTTTATTCAGAACGCACCTATCAATTCAGTCCATGAAACTGGCGAACACTCCAGCGATCTGTCCGGCTTCGAAGAGATGAACGAGTACCTTCAAGGCGAGAACCCTGACGTTAATTTCGAAGGGATGATAAATATCGACGACATTCAAGAAGCAGTCGATGAAGTTGTTAATAACTACGAGGGAGATTACACAAGTCTTTACGTAGAGGTTCAAGATCCTAACGACTGGGGTGGCGACGGACAATACGCATATATCTCCATTCAAAGTGAGATGAGCTTCGAAGTTGACTTAGGTTGGCCCGACATTGTAAGGCGAGATAATGACTTCTACTCTGCCGACGAAGTTGACTCTGGTGACATTAACGATATGTTGGACTCCATCCCGTTTGATTCATACGGCAGAGAAGCCCGGGCCTTTGTATCTGAGATTGGTTTAGATGATCTCGGCTATGAACTACCCGGTGAAGATGCTGAAGTTGAGTATGAAGTAGTAATGCTTGTGGGCGCCCAGCCGGATGACGTTCCTGCTGGTGCCGAGAAGCAAACCGCACACTTGCGCGTGCTGATCAGATCCAACGAGAGCGTGAGCGCCGACAATGCAGACGATGCCGTTAGTGAAGTCGAGTTTATCGCGAGAGAGCTTCGCAACCTTGAAGAAAGTATGGAGGACTACATACAAGCAGTCAGAAGCCAGTTGGTTGATGGCGAGTACATAGCCAAGGGCGCATACGACAGAACCCGTGGAGACTTAGTTGATAAGACATTCGAACACTGGGACGTCACAGAAGGTAGTGGTGGTTCGCTGGAGTTTGCTTGGAGAAGCGACGGCTCCCAGAACGTAATCAATGACGGCGGCGAAATCCCACAAGTGATTAAGATGTACGGGCAAGATTACGATAGGAATATAACGGAGCTATACAGCAGAATCTTTGGTAGCCCAATGTCTCGCACTAGCCCACCGAGAACAGAGAATCCCGATCTAAACCGCAACATGGC
>Ga0209232_1000041_pt1 | contig 75534 bp, 49 predicted proteins | sample ETNvirenome_2_60_FD_184066 | JGI IMG/M metagenome (GOLD analysis project Ga0209232, IMG submission 184066) | Marine viral communities from the Pacific Ocean - ETNP_2_60 (SPAdes) (version 2) | ecosystem: Environmental > Aquatic > Marine > Oceanic | place: Pacific Ocean | collected 2013-06-22 | reverse complement strand
GTTTTCTTAAATTCTCTTTTACTGATAGCGAAGGTGCTAATCTAAGTCACTTAGAATGGCCTATCGATACAGCTAATGAGGGATGGGAAAAGAAAATGACTTCTCAAATGAAGAGAGTTAAGCATATTATGACTAAGTTTTTAGCTGAAGATAAAGTTACTATTAATGCTCAAGATTTTGATGGTTTTTGTAATCAAGTAATTGCGCTTCTTGGTAATTCTTATGTAGGTAAAAAACTAAGAATGAAAACTGTTTATAGTTATAATAACTATGTATCTGTTCCTAAATATGTTCCATTTATGGAAGTATTAGATCAGGTAGCTAGTGATAAATCAAGGTTAAACATAACTAGCTTTGATAAAATGGAAAAAGATGAGGCTGATAATCCTGCATCTTTAACCTCTACTGCTCCATCTAATGGTGCAGCAACGGAGCCTGCAGAATCTGGTCTACCGTTTTAGGTAGATGATTCGATAGAAAAGAAGAGTTCATAGGTTTCATTCTCTATGTACCTCCCTGAACTCTTCTGATCTATTTACAAATGGGACTCTATAAAATAACGCTTTCGTTAAATAAAGACAATGTTCTAAATAAAATAAGTGAATATCAAATATTTAGTTATTATTTAGGATGTGATTTTAAGTCTGGCGCTGTAATGAGCAGTCCGCTCCGACAAGATGACAAACCAAGCTTCTCTGTCTTTACTGATCGTAAAGGAACTCTAAGGTTTAAAGACTTTGGTACTGGAGATACTGGTGATGTTTTCAGCTTTGTACAGCAACTATTTAATATTGACTTTTATTCTTGTTTAATTAGAATATGTGAAGATTTTAAATTAGACTTAATGTATGATAAACGAGACGTTGCGCATAAACCTTTTGATGGATTTAAAACCGCAATCAAAGAATTAAAGTTCGATGCAAAAAAAAGTATTAATGTTAAAACTCAATCTTTAACTTTTACAGATAAACACTATTGGGGACAATATGGTATAACAGAAGAAATTCTTAAATATTATAATGTCTTTTCATGTAAATGTGTATTTGTAGGAGATAAAGTAGTAGGTTATTATAAACACAATGATCCTATATATGGTTATTTGTTTTATAAGGATAATACATATACTTGGAAGATTTACCGTCCATTATCCCTTACCGGTCATAAATGGATGAGTAATACTAATCGAACTATATTCCAAGGTTGGGATCAATTACCTGAAAGAGGTGAGTTAATAATTATCACAAAATCACTGAAAGATGTAATGGTTCTTAGGAGCCTTGGATTTATCAGTGCTGCGTTGCAGAATGAAATTACTAGTATCAAAGATACTGTAGCCCGAGAGTTATATGAGAGATTTAATAAGGTATATATCTTAAATGATTTTGATTTAACCGGTGTGAAAGGTGCTAATAATCTTAAAAAGAAATATGGTTTTAAACCTATATTCTTACAAGATTTTAAAACTAGAAACAATGGATACAAAGATATTTCTGATTTTAGAAATGATCATACTGCTGAAGAAAGTAAATGTAAAATAAATAAATTAATATTATGAAAATAGTTAGAGAACATGTAGTCGATGAAATCATCGGTGATGTGAAAACCAATAAATTTAAAATTGGTGAAGACTCAATGGGTATTATTATAGACTCATTGATTAATTTATATTCTGACCCTATCGGTTCTATTGTGCGTGAAGTAACATCTAATTGTTATGATGCTATGAGAGAAAAAGATCTTAAACTTAAGCATGTTATTCCAATGACAGCTGAAGATCAAAAAGAATGGTTTTCTCCCAACAAAACTGTACAAATAGAATTCCAGGAAGAGAATATATTACTTGGTATAGGTAATGCGTTCCTATTCCGTGACTATGGCGTAGGCCTTAGTAAAAAACGTGTAGAAGAAATTTATACTCTATTTGGTAATTCAACTAAAAGAGATAACAATCATCAAATTGGTGGTTTCGGTATTGGTGCTAAGTCACCTTTCTCGTACACTGATACATTCTATATAATAACTAACCATAACGGTCAAAAGTTTAGTTATATGTTATATAGAGGTAATGATGCATTTCATATGGATCTGTTAAAACAATCAGAGACAACTGAATTGAATTCTACAGAAGTTATTATCCCTATTAATCAAGAAGATTCTTATAGAGATATAAAAAACTTTGTAAAAGCTATTAATAGTCAATTAACTTATTTCCAAAACCTAGAATTTATAAATATAGAGGAAGGTGCTGGTAGAAGAGCTGAACTTGCTGAAATAAGTTATGAAGATGATAATGTAGCTATTTCTTTATCTGATGGTGATACTGAACTTCATTTAATGGTTGGTAGAGTTAAATACCCTTTGAATGAAAGTATGGTAGATGAGCAGATAAAATGGCGTAGTAACTATATTCCTGCAGCAATTAAATTTGCTGTTGGTGAAATTGATTTAGTTCCTAGTAGAGAAGCAATTCGATATACGGATAAAACTAAAGATGCTATTAAAACAAAGATGCTTCTTATTCAGAAAGAAATGAAAAAGTTGTGTCAAGATGAATTAGCTAAGTGTGATAATTTTACTACTTGGTTAACTCAAGCACATTCTTTGACTAAAAATGATGGTAATAGGTGGAGAACTAGTTTTACTAGTACGTTTTCTGTTCAATCTTATCTTGCTAAACTAAAAGATAAAGCTCCTTCTTGTAATCTTCATGGAAAAACTCTTAGTAGAGATTTCTTTGATGATGATAGCAGAGCTTTTCAACTGTTTCGTGGTTTTAGTATAAATAAAGTAAAAAAAGAAGGTAATACTAATTATGTTGGTGGTTATAAATTAAGTAAGCCTAACCCCAAAATAGAAGACTTTTATAATTTACCTATTTATTATCATGTTCAACCTGATCCTGCAACTGGAGATCCTAGAAAGGTGTTTACAAAAACTAAAGATTTTCATTTAGCTAATAAACATCCAAATGGTTTTATTCAGATAAGAAAAGAGTTTCAATTAGATTCGAATCATTATGATAAAGAAAATAATATGGGATTCTGGAGTTCAGATGATCATGTGCGAACTACTGCTGAAATAGATTCTGATTTTGAAGCTATGAGTACTTATATTGATAACATTGTTACAGAATGTTATGATTCTGTAGTACCTGATGCGGATTTAAGTGAAGATGTAGGAACCTTCGAAACTGAAGCTGAAAGACGTAAAAGACTTGGTAAAGCTTTTCTGAGACGTATTTATTTTAAAGATAGATATAATGATCGTGATAAAACTGCATTTAGCAATGACGAATATCATATTCATGATTTAGAAAAATATGTAGAAGAAAACAAAGGTATAGTTATTTGGGGTAACTCAAAAGAAAATGACCTGCTAAGAAGTGTGGCTGCTCTATGTGAACAAGCTGGATTGTATCCTGATAGACGAGGGTATAGTTCTAGTAGTTTAAATGTAGAAGAATTTCCTGTGGTAATTCTTAAAGTTGCGGCAACATTAAATAAGCAAATGACTAAGTTTATTAACGTTAAAGATATGTTTACTATGAAACATCCTATATTAAAAAAATGGTACACAGCTAAACTTACTAGAGAATCGGTAGATGATGTCTTTTTCTATTCGTGCTTTGAAAAGTTAAACTCTGATTTATATTATAAATGGAGAGAACTTAAGGAGAATCATGAAGAGAATTATGAGCAATTTAGATATTTAAATAGATCTGATGAACAACAAATGGCTGAACTGTGTAAAACTTCAGATTGTGTAAACCATAGAATGCTTCAGAATCTTAAAGAACTTTCTGATTATTCTAAAGATTTAGATCTGCTTAAGCATTTAAGTTTTGCCCAAAATGATGGTGCATATGAAAAATCTATTCCTAGTAAAGAAGTATTTTTACTTCTTAGAGAATATCTTAGATTTAAAAATAAAGCTGTTGTAAAATTCAAAAAACAAAAAAAGAATAAGGTGAAAGTCCTTGCTAGTGTTTAATTAATTATTAAATTTGTAAAATGACAAATTCCTATTTAGTCTGTAAAATCGGTAAAGATGATGTTCAAATTATTATCGATGGACTACCAAAAAGTATCTCTAAACAATTTAAAGAAGCTGACCAAGTTATAGCGCTTGCTAGAAGCTTTAATGTATCAAGAGATCAAGATGAACGTAACGCTATACTGGAGAAAGTAAAAACCCTACTTACCCCAGCAAACCGCATTCAGCATGCTACTGATGGCCGTTTTGAGTTTGATGGAGGAAATAAGATGTATCTTAAAGGTACAACTGATCCTATTCCTAACTTCCTTGCGAAGAAACTTATGAAATGGCTTGAAGAAGGTGTGCCGTTAGATGGTTTGATCAATTTCTGGAAGCATCTATTGTTAAACCCTGATAAGTCTGTTAGAAGACAATTATACGGTTTCTTAGAGCATAATGGACATCCCATTACAGATAAGGGTTATTTCTTAGCTTATAAAGCTTGTAAAGTAAAGAAAGTATATGATACTGAGACCGGTGAGGAGAAGGTTCAGTTCAAATACAATTCTGATACTGGAGAGCAAGAAGAGAAATATACACAGTCACTAACTTTTGCTCCGTACCATAGTGGTGCGCATGGAATGGTAATTAAGTGTGGTACACCAATTACTATGCCGAGAGAAGATTGTGATCCAGATCCTGAACGTACTTGTTCCAGAGGCCTCCATGTAGGGTCAATGGAATACGTTCATGATTTTGGATACAGTGAAGGTGTAATTCTAGAAGTTCTTGTAAGTCCTCGCAATGTTGTAGCAGTTCCGACTGATTACAATAATACGAAGATGAGAACATGTGAATATTTTCCTATTGCTATTAGTAATGGCGAAAATGAGAATGTGTATCTTGAGTCTGACTATACTGCATTTGATAATAAGCAAATGAAGACAGATTTACGAGAATACGAGTCCGCTAAAAGAGAGCAGATTAAAGAACTTGAGACTGAATTGGCTCAAAACTCTGAGATCGCTGCTAGCTTGATGGCGTAATTATAAATTAGTAAGAAGAGTCCCCATTTCATAGTGTTTCCTCCATTTGTCACTATGGGGGGCTCTCCCTTACGCTTTAAACTGAATTATGAAACAATTAAAGATTGAGATCCCGCATTTTATTACTCATATAGCAAAAACAAAAACTAAATGGGTTAAAATTAACGGTCAACGTCTTTATACTGGAATGAACCATCATTTGCGTTCTCTTATTGTAAGAAGAATGCATACTTATATACAACAGTATATTCCTAACGGATTAGATATAAGAAAAATGGCTCCTCTTAAAGTAAAATTAGAGGTACACACTGTGATTAATCATGGTGACATTAGAATGTATAAAGGTGATTTAAGATGGCGTCCACCTAAAAAAGGTTATCAACCCAAATGGGATGTAGATAATCTATGGATCTGGATAAAAGCTTTTCAAGATACTATTGTAGAAATGGGTCTTATTGATGATGACAACTGTGCTGTCATCCCTAATACAGGAGAAATTGAATTTATTCCTGTAGAAAGGCTAGAAAATAGAAAATTAGTATTTATAATAACTGAATATAAAAAAAAGAAATCAAATGGAAATAAAACACGTTAGCCACTCTTCACTGAGTGCACTCAAAGTAAGCCCTGAATATTTTAAGAAATATGTAAACAGAGAATTAGTAAACGATAGTCGTTATTTAGACCTTGGTAGTGCTATTCATTGTTATATATTAGAAAATAGTGAATTCAATAATAGATATATCGTATCTGAAGGTTCTGTTATTGGAGGAATGATGGGTAAATTTATCCACGCTCTTGTAGAGAATGAAAAATATGTATTAGAATCTGTTTATGATTCTACGGAAGATACTCCAGCTGAGTTTGTATTACAAAACGAAGAAGAGTTATATCAACATTGTTATGATATAGCTGGATTTAAGATTCCGCTAGCCACTGTGATTAAGAAACTAGATCAACCTGAAAATAAAAGTTATTTAAGTTTTTTATTGGAGGCGCAAGGCAAGCATGTTTTATCTCAAGAAGAGATGGAAACAATAATACTCTGTTCAGATGCAGCAAGAAGACATGCAGTAGCAAGTACTGTATTAAATCCTGTTGGAGCTGAACCAGAAAAAGAAATTCTTTGGACTCACGGAGATTTTACAATTAAATCAATTATTGATAACTTAATACTTGATGAAGACAAGAAGTTAGTTACGATTACGGATTTAAAAACTACGTCTAAAAGCCCATATAATTTTATAAGATCTTATACATCTTATGGATATTATAGGCAAATAGCAATCTATAAACTCGCTGTCATAGCATATATGAAAGAGAGAGGATTAGAACCTATGGACTATGATTTTAAAGTCTTAATTGTAGCATTACAAACTACTGGTCTTCATGAGTGTGTGGTATATGAGCCTGATAACCTTGACTTATCTATCGCCATTGATGAGTTTGAGAGCTTGTTAGAAAGGCTTAAATGGCATCAAGACCACAACCGTTGGGATTACCCAATGGAGTATTATAATAATAATGGTATAATTAAAATTAAACTATCGGATGAAGCTATCTCAAGAATTAGAGAAACTTCAAAGAGTGATTAAACCAACAAAAACTGTTGATTTTATCTTCCCTTTGACCGGCTATTCAAAAGCTGATTTAGATCCCTATCTAGTAAACGCATATCTTGGCGATGTAAGTATGCTAGACTGGGATTTAGAATCACCTGATGTATTTGTATTACTAAAATATAGTGGACATATTACATTTTATGAACTGGAAAAAGAGTTAGAAAAAAATGAACATTTTAAAACATCTTATTCGTTGTTCCGTGGTAGATACATAATGTTTGTATTTACTATTGGACCAACATTTATTGATGATTTTAATAAGTTTATGGAGGGAAAGTACTCGAAGCTTTCTCACCCCGCTAAAATTCGTATAATGAGGCATCGTAAACCAAATAGCCCTATGCCGTTAATCCTCGATAAGGATAAGAGCCTCCGTCAGTACTGGGAAGAAAAACTAGACGCGGAGTTGCCACAAAAATCAGAAGTATGGCCTATTGTGATTAAAGATGAAGAATTATTTGATAAAAGCGAGTTCAAAGAACTGATGGGGATAAATGAAGACTTACCACTAAATTTAATATAGTGGTGAGTCTTCCTCATCTCCTTCTCCTAAGTTTATATCAAGTTTATAAGTGAATTTCCCCCTTTTTGCTGCACGGGACTCGTCCCACCTCTTGTGCCTCTCTTTCATTTGGACTAGAACAGCGCATTTTTCGTATTCCTCCTCTTCAATAAAGTATTCCATAAGTACATCAAATACTGTTATTTCATCAAAATCTGTAAGGAGCCAGAATAACCTATCAGGAAAAACTTCAAAATCGTAATTATTAACGATAAGAGTATAAGTGTTTTCCATGGATTGTTTTCGTATGTATTCACGCTCTTCATCTTTAAGAAGATCTAAATCTGGGTCTTCATTATTGTAAAAGTAATTCTCTAAATCATCGTTCATTCACATTTATTTTAAATCAAAGAACTTAATCTTATCTTTAGGATCTGTCCCAAGCTCTTTGAATGGTAAAACATTACGTATGTATTTATTAATCTTAGCATCGCCTTTCTCATATCGTCCTGTCTTTCTTTTGTATCTTTCTACATCTCCGCCTAATATTACAGACCATGAGTCATCCCATGCTTGTCCTAATAATTTACTATACGCTTCTATTGTAGTTAAGTTCGCAGCAGGTGTTCTTAGAATCTCGTAGAATGATGACCCTAATGGATTATAGAATGCAAGCTCTGACTGTACTCTCTTAATTGAATAAAGTGCATACCAGTCTACTGCTGATCTTTCTTCCGGTTCGTCGTCCATTCCAAAGAATGCTATTCCTAACATAGATAAGAAATAGAAACTTGCTACCTCACCTAAACCACGTTTTATATTTGCCTGCTGCCATGACTCAAGTTCTTGATAACGTTTTCTCATAGTAAAGAAATGTAATCTCTTGAAGTCTCTTCCTAGCTGGCCTATAAATTTAACAGCTGTTACATAGTTTCCTTCCATGTAAGACTCTAACCTTTCATTATAGTTAGGTCCTTTTCTATCTGATTCTTTATCATAGAATAATTTTTCTGCTCCTTCAAATCTACGACGGTAACCAGGTCTTAACCACTTACGGAATTGTAATGCCCATCTACCTGCAGCGTATTGTTGGATAGCAGCTTTATCTTTCTCATTATAAATACCATGTAACCTTTGGTATAATGCTTGGATTTTTTCTGAGAATAAGATTCTATCTTGTTCACTAAATTGTGATGCTACTTCAGGGTCTAGTACTAATTTACCTTTTTCTCCTATACTGTATGCATCCCATAGGTTAATTGTTCCTTTACTAGTTTTAAATGTTTTATTAAACATCATTGCCATAGCTAGCTGACTTTGGATCATATGCTCACCCGCACTCATCATAAAGTATAAGGCTCCTGAGTTCATTCTTAATCCTAATTTCTTAGGACTAAGCTTTCTACCATACTCATCAAACTCTTGAAGTACATTAAATAATTCATTCATTTGACCTAGTTTAGATCTAGGGGCCCTTGATAGTGCATCAGCTATTATACCTGTTCCTCCCATCTGGTCTGTTGAAGTGTATGCTAAATACTTTTGTTTTGCTTTTGTCCAATTCTTTAGAGTAAAGAACTGTCCCGCCCACGCTTCAGTAAAGTTCATAAGAGAACCAAATGCTACGTTTGCTACAGCTGCTTTATCATTCATGGCTAGTACTCTTAAACTACCAATTTGTAGTAATGCATCACTTATTTGATCTGCATTTGTAGTCTTACCAAATATTGTAACAGCACCACCCATCTTCTTACGCTTACCATATACAACCATATTAAAATAGTCTTCTAGTCTTTGGTATGCTTTAGAGTCTATACCAGCAATACTAACATCTTCTCCTGTAACCGCATCTGGTACTGGCATTCCACTCTTAAGCTTTTTAACACGTCTAGTTCTAACTAATTCTTTTGCTGCCTCTATCTCTGGTAAGATTTGTTGCATCTCATTAAAGTTAGTAGCCATTGTGTAATACATCTTTAAACTACTAGTTAAATCATAACTTACATCTGCAGGACTTAATTGTCCTTCTTGATTTCCTATTCTAGTTGAATAATGAACTGGTATGTAACTCATAGGATCTCCCGCAGCATCAACGTATTCACCCCACAGAATATTATCTTGTGCTTTACCAAATACTTCTAACATCTTTTCACGTATAGCATTAGCACTACCTCTAAATACACCATCATGTTCTGGATTCATAAACCATCTCTCTGCCTGTGTAGCTCTTAAGCCTGGTAATGCTTTTCCACGTTGATATGATTTAGGTAAGAATGATTGAGCCTCATCATAATGTTTCATATAGAAATCATAATATTGTTTTCTAGGATCAGATTCTTCCATATTATTTATCTCCTCTATCTTTTTACTTTTATAAGTTTCTGGAGCATTCTTTAACCATTTATTATATCTATTTTTAGTGTTGTCCTCCTGGAAGAACGAAGCCCATTGTATTTCATTTAATGCATAACCATCATCAAGTTTTTCATTCATAAACTTGTCCTTAGCAGCTCTAAACTCAGGTGTATAGTTCTGAACTATGTATCCTGTTAAGTTTCCTTGCTCATCTTGTTCTAACATGAAGTTAAATAGTTCTCTATATTTCCATATAGATATACCACGGCTTGATTGGAAGTCCTCTAGCTTCTTAGTTAAATCCAGTAAGCCTCCTTCACCATGTACTAAATCATATTCTGCTTTGTTTACTTTACCTCTCTGTATAGTAACCATCTTATCTACCATAGCTAATGAAGGATCATTTGAATCACCTAATGCATCTAACCATCTAGCAAGCCATGTTATATCTCCTCCTGCTAATTGTAACTCTTCCATAAACTTATCAGGATTATTTTTATACTCCGGATTAGAAGTTAATGATGCAAACTTTTCAGCAATAAGAGGTCTTAGTAATGAGTTTATGTCTTCTAATATAAGATTTCTCTTTGCTATAGCAGGCATTACATACTTCTCTAATAAATTTTCATAACCAGACTCAGCTAATAGAGGAGCCATTAGTGTTATCTCTTCAAGTATACCATATGCATTTGCAAAATCTTTTATCTGTAATAATACTCTAGGATTTAATGCGTCGTCTTTCTTTAATTGATTCAGTCTTCGATGCGCGTTATTAAGATCAAACACTGCACGTTTTGTAAATAATACTAAACCTTCTTTTTCATTAAGCTCTTCCATCTCGTTAAAGATTTCTTGAAGTCTATTAGCATAGTCACTATTTCCTTGGTCCTTAGAATATAATTTAATTTTTCTTTCTAGAATTCCTTTTGTTTTTTGGAGCACCTTAAGTACTTGATTGTACTGATCCTCTTTCATCATTGCGTCATGATTAGGAGCAATAAACTCTATCATCTTTTTAATTGTTTTCTTAGGTATAGGATCTAAGTCTTTCAATTTATTCATGTTAGGTGTGGTCTCCGTATTGAGTCCGGCATTAGTAAAGAAGATTTGTCCATTATTATCAATAGAAACATCTGCTTCAATAGGTACAATATTTAAACCATCTATCGCTATACCTTTCTCCTCTATAATATACTTATAAAGACTTTGTTGTATACGGTATTTATTAAGCATAGTGTTTTGGATTCCTGCTAAAGGCCCTTTAAAAGCAGGTAATTTCTTTGTTATATTAGAGAATTTACCACGCATCTTTGTTTTAAAGTCATGTATTATCTTTTTACCATTAGAGGTAACTTCGATAATATCAGCTGTTCCGGCAATAAGATCTTGTTTGTCTGCTAATCTTACTTCAGAATATAGTGTGCTTCCAGTAGCTTCTTTATTTCTTACCCACTCTCTAATAGAAGGAATAACTCCTTCAAATGCAGTTCTATGTCTTTGTGGCAAGCCATCTAATATCATACTCATATCAGACTTATTTATTATACCTTCTGCTATTGTGTGTATACCAGTCCCCATGTCATCTCTTAAGAAATCCCATAACTTCTGTACTTTATCAGCAGTATCAAATTCATTTCCAGCCTTCTTATTAATATTAGCTACTTTTTCCGCCATCTCTTGTTGAGCAAAAGGTTCTTGGAAGATCTCCATAACCCTGCTTACTCTATTCATCTTAACTCCATCCTGTTCATAGTACGGAGAAGCTTCTGTTGGAGGCAGAATATTTTCACTCTCATCGATAAGTTTATCCATCTTATCTTTTTCAGTAAACTGTCTTAAGTATGGAATCTTACTACTAGCTGCTTGTGCTCCTCTTCTTAATAGATCTGCTGCATTTAATTTTTCTCCTTTAGCATTTCTAAATTCAAAATTAGATTTCTCTAATGCATAGTATTTATTTACTCCTATATTATCTATACTTAAGCCTCCTGGATTTATACCATTAATAATTGCATCAGCTGCGGGACCAAGTATCTCAGTTAATTGCTCATTCAAGGCATTAACTTGACCTCGTCTACCACTGAAGAACCTTTTAATTGCATCCCATACCTTAGCTAGTGTACCGAGAAGTCCTGATCCATAGTCTTCCGTTACTGCTTCTCCTTCATATTGACCTACAAGATATTTAGATAATATTTTACCAGCTGCTTCTTTTTGGAAATCTAACTCTGTATTATATATATGCTTATAATCTTCTTTTACTGTTTGGAATGTCTTAGTTTGTCTTACTAGTTCTAATAACCTATTCATTGAAGCGTTATCCATCATCTCTACATAGAAGTGTCCTGCTTCTTCAGATAATGTATATTTATCTCTGTTATTATCAACAAGTACTGCACGGTTCAACATGTCTGCCATACCTATCGCATCAACTCCTAATTTCTTTTTAAGGTTATCATACTTCTGTACAGGTATACCGAAATGCTCCATTAACCATTGCTCAATTCTCTGATCTAATGTATTAAGTGTAGCTTCTTTTATTGTAGGGGTAAGTTGAAGTAAATCAGTCAAATTAGTTTGCTGATTTTCAGTCATCTCATCTAGAGTAAGTTCAGTTTTAGGCGCTACTGTAGGATTTATTACCTGATTTATAGGGTTCATACTTTCTACAACAGCATTATCTGCTTGCATCTCAACCAATCTAAATCTTTCTCCTAATGGTGCTATCTCTTCATAAACTGCTCCACGTTCAGTCTTATATCTAAATTTAAATAATCTAAATTTATCATTCATAAATGACTTAAAGTAGTTCACGTATCCTCTACTATTATCTGCCTTTTCTGTAATTAATTGAGGATTACTATCTTGATGTATGAAGTATTCATTTTTACCAAGCTTATAATCTTTTCTTACTTGGTCTGAAGTTTCTACATTCTTATTATCTACTGTCATAAGAAGACCCTGTTCTGTAAACATGTTTCTAATGATCTGCTCTGCAGCGCCAGTAAAGTAATTCTCATAACTCATACCACGTTCTTCTTTACGGAAATATTCCGTAAGTCCTGAGCTTTTCCAATATGACATGGGTACTAAATCAACAAACGAATTAGGGCCTAACATAAATCCTGATGTAAGTACCGCATACTTAGCTAAATTCTGAGCTAATGTTCTTACTTCAGATCTTTCATCCACTAATAATTCTGCCCATCTGTTTGTAATAGCATCTAACTGGTCTACTCCTAATTTAGATGTATTATTAAAAGCTATCAACTGTAAGTAATTATCTACATTTACATTTGATTCATGCCCGAATAACATACCTAGGAATATATCATTTTGTAATCCATACTTATTTTTGATCTTCTCCATATGCTGTATTAAAGAATTCTCTTTTGTAAATAGAAGCTTTCTTACAGCTTCACTATTCTCGTATATCATACTTGAGAATGGAGATCCTTTCTTTGTAAGGGCCCAATATAATCCCATAGAATTAATTACGTCTGTAAGTTCAGGAGATAATATATTATTTCTTTGTCCTGTTGCCTCAGCTATTTGATGCTTAAGTTCTGTGTACCCCGGTTTATTGTAAGGGACGAACTCAGATACAAAATCAACAGCTGCCTGTAGTCCAAACTTTTGGTAAGCTTCTATTCTAGCGGTACTGTTTGCTAATGTTAATGATGATCCAGGTCCATTTAAGTACTCTATCTTACCTTGGTAGTTTTCAATAAAACTTAATCTAGATAAATTCTTTAATGTTTCCGGAGATACCACTGTATTAAATAAAGCTAAATCTCTTCCTACTTTAGAGTAATTTAAATAGTCTGATAATAATTGTATTTGATCTCTTGCAACACCCGGGTCCATCATGTTTGCTCGTAATGACTCTGACAAATAATTAGCAGTAGGAGTAAATCCTATATCTCCCTCTCTCATATTATCAAACTCAACTCCTAAGTTATAACTGTTTGCAATTTCTTTTGCTATCTGTATGTCTGTTACACTTGGATCAGCTTTATATCTCTTTTCAAAGAACTGTCTCATGATAGGCTGATTAATAAAGTCGAGTACTATATCATTACTAAATCCAGCTCTATTTAATAATGCTACTACATTACTATTATATACTGTTACATTTACACGCCCGATTCTTTGATACTTTGCATTATCTAATGATTCATTTTGATCTTCTGATAAATAAGAAGATATAAATCTACCGTCAAAACCTTCTATCTTACTTAAAGATGTGTGAGTCTTCTTACCATCAACTCTTATATTAATACCAAACCCTTCATTTATTTCTAATCCAACTTGCTGTGCAACAGAGTGACCTGTAGAATGTAATGAGAATATACCAATTAACATTCCGGCATCTTTATTAATCTTTTCTAGATATATATCTGCAGCAAATGAATTAATATTCATGTTAGCTAGACTAGTAATCAAGCCTTTACTTTCATATTCCTTTAATTTATTTTCGTACGTCGGAGAGTCTAGCGGATCTAGTTGTTCAACTAAATGATTTCTAGATGTAATAATACCTTGTCGTAAATCAAATAATACATTTGTTAATGCTTTATCTGAAAGACCTTCAAAGGATTTCTTTTCATTATACCTAGCTAAATCAAAAGCACTAATCTTAGATTTGTCTTTAGATAATTCAGGCATCATGAGATACATCTTATCAATATCAAAGTCAGACCCCATCATTGTAGTGATCTCTGCTGGAAGCATAATAACACCACCCATATTTTCAGGTAATATTTTTACTACCTTAAGTGATAACATAGAATTTTTACCCTGTGTAGGGATTCTGTATCCAATTAAATCATATATATCTGACCCATCAACTACTTCTCCTGGTTTTAATCCAATCTTCGTTGCTAATTCATACGGCAATGCTACTTCAGCATATACTCCTCCATTTTCATGTGGTTTAATTTGTAATCTATTATCTATTTCGTATCCAAATTCAGCTACTTGAACTACACTCATACCGTTGAAGTTCTGCTTAAGTACTTGGTTTTTAAATAGAGATAATAAAATTGATTCAAATCGTTTAGCGAACGGCGGGAAAGATAATGGCGCTTCAAATCCATATGCATTAACGTCGTCTACTAATCTTTGTATATCTAATGCAGCATAATAGTTACTAGGTAGATCTCTTTGCTCAAGGCTGTTTGTAACCACATCTCTTACTCTTAATAAGAAATCTAATTGTGCCTTATTAAATTGATCCACAGTCATAGTATTTCTATTATTCACGGCATCTCTATATGCAGTTACTCCTAATGACTGTTCTAGTTTATTATGAGATCTGGCTATACGCTCTGCATAAGCAGCGTTATATAAATCTAAAACATCTGCTCCACTCATTTCAGAACCAAACATATTGTATGTAGCCGAGGGACTAATGTTTGCTAAGATTAATTTAGCCATTTGTGTTCCATCTAGAGGCGCTTTAGTTTTAGTCTCAATCACTTGTGGGCTTCTAAGATGTCTAGTCTCTAATTGATTTACTTTTATGGTATCTAAATTATTAATATTTAAATTTAGTTTACCTGCAGCACCGATCTTAACAGCAGATTCAAAGTTAACCATATCAATAGGGCTATCTTTTCTCTCCATTCGGATACGTAATTGATTTAATGTTACTTTCTTATCTCCTGGTGTCTCTTTAAATTGTTCTGTGAATTCTCTAAGTAAAGGAATAGTTGAGTGTTTAATTTGCTCCCATACTATACTTTCATTTCCTTGAGAATCAATTACTAATCTTTCTCCAAAGTAATAAGTCTTTCTAGGATCTAATAATAGTGCTCTTGCTTTAGAGTCTCCCATTAATCCTTTTGACCAATATTTTTCATATGCAATGTCATGAGCTGGTGTCCAACTACCATCAGATTCCATTTGTTTTTTATGGAACTCTAGAGTAGTATAACCCTGAGCATCTGTAGAATTAATTCTTCTATATGCAGCAGCTATTCGTTTAGCTGTCTTGTCGCTTACATTAGCATCTTTAAGTATCTTAAGAATAGACTCTTCACTATTTACAAATACATCCTCTATAATAGCATGATTAAATTTAGATGGTAATCCATACTGCTTATCTTCATTCCATACTGCATCAATCCCTGGAGTTACACTTTGATAAGCTCTTTTCCCTGCTTCAATTATTGGATTTCCTGTAGAATCTGCTTTGTAATAAGCTAAGTCTGGACCAAATGTAGTACTGATATAAGGTTTATATACTATATCATTTATAGCGAATTCTAATAATGCTGGAAGAATACCTTCTGCAGCCGTCGTCTTTCCTTCTATCGCTTGCCCAGGTAAAAGCTCATTCTTATATACACCTCCCTCAGTTTTACTAACTGCTCCAGTTTCTACTAAGGTCTCGAGTGTAGCTTCTATCTGCTGTTCTACATACTCTCTTACCTTTGTTTTGATTAGAGTAAGCTGCTCTACTGATAGATTCATAGTTTCATTCTCTCTTAATCTACCGCTTTCTGTAAAGAAATCAGATGTATTAAGTGTAGGGAACTGAACAAATCTTAAACCTTGTCCTAAATTATCTCCTTTTTCTTTTGCGTAGTGTAAATACTCTATTTGTTCATCTAATGATATTGGATTTGGTCCGAATAATTGCTTGTTAACTTTAGATATTCTGGCTAATTCTCCAAATACAGCAGGCATTAAAAGGTTTACTGCGGTATCCACATAACCTTCTCGTCCTAAAGAATTAGATCTCCATAGATTATATTTTGAACGTGGTGATATTTTAGGTAACGTTATATATTTTGATTGAGTTTTATCCCCTTTTGTTCCTGTGTTAAATTCTCCAAAGCTTAGGCCGCTATTAAAGAACATAGCAAACCTAGTAACTGCGGATAATGAGTCACTCATTTGAGAATAAGAAGAGGCTTTACCTCCATTAGAAGCTTCTCTTACTACATCAAAAGTACTTAGCTGGAAAGCTTCTCTAACTTCTGGGTATGCTAATAGTAATCCTAAGATAACATGTCTGTTATTTTCTGAGGGACTATAGAACTTATCTCTAAATCTAGTTAATATAGCATTCTCATAGGTCTCATCAGATCTTAATTCTAATGTAGTCTTAGAGTCATAAGTATTTAAATTAATAGAATAGATAGGTTTTTTAGCACCGCTCATAAATGAAGCAACATAATTATCTATTCTAAATGAAGCATCTAATTTAGCAAGTCTTCTAAGCGCTCCTGTCTCAGCAGATCCTTTCATATAAGGATTCTGGAATTTTAATAGGGCCTTCATGATGTGCTCGAAAGAACTATTACCTACCATATAAGAATTTATATCTCTTACTGTTAGAGTCTCGTCCTTAAGCATTGCTAGGTAAGCCTCATCTGATAATCTAATACCTGCGTAATCTAATGTATTTTTAAATGCTTTTAAGTAATCTCTCTTGTTAGCATTCTCTCTAGATAGCTTTGTTGTTAGATCATATAACTCTTGTAGCTTAGTAATAGCAGGTGCACTTAACGCGTCTTCTTTACCTGTTGTAGGGTTATAAATTTCTGTTTCGTTTCTATTATCAACCCATCTACGTATAATCTGCTGCTCTAAACCATTACGATTAGTGTGTACTACTTTTACTGTTCCATTAGGAGCTAAGATTAATGTCTTAAATCTAATGTTTTGTTTATTAAAGTGGGATACAAACTTATTCTGCCATTGTTTATTAGCTTTAGTATATATCTGAAGAACTTGTTCTACCATATGATGACCGCTCTCAGCTAGTTCAGCAAGTTTAGCAATGACTTTACCTTGAGGTACATTAGCTAAATTAACTGATAAGTATGCATATACCTCATCAAACTCCATGTATGTAGGTAATCCAAGAACTTTACCATATATAGTATTTCCTTTACTATCTTGTTCTGTAATAAATCCTAATTCAAACTTAATATCTTTAGATAACGTTTGCTTAACCGGGGTATTGTAAAAGTTTACTCCGTGCAGCTTTTCTTTAGACTGTAATCCCTCTTCAACTATATCAGTATCCTCATCTGTAATAGGTTCTTCTACTACTGGATTAGTATAATTAATTTCTCCTCCTTTCTTGATTGTATACTTCACACCAAACTGAGAACGTAAACCTCTTACAGCAAGTGATTGGAATCCTGGGCTAATAACATTACCAAATTCATCAAGTACATCATACCATACATCCGGTTTTGTTGCATTCACGGCATTGATTCCTTTGTTCTTTTGGTTTACATCTTCACTCTGTGATAATCTTTTACCCGCAGCCTCCCATTGTTGTCTGATAGATTCATATGCACCCTTTAACTCATTAGGGTTAGTTAATGACTCTCTCCACTGTTCTTTGATCTGCTCACGCTCCGCCTCAGTTACATTCTTAGCATCTTCAGCCTTCTTAGCATACTTAGCTTTTAGAGCTTCTGCTAATTTATAATTGATATTTTTAACAATCTCTCTTGATTGATCTAGATTATAACCTCGTTTCTCTCTAAGTTTAGGGGCACTTGCTTGTGATAACTCTGCAGCTTCTTTAGCAGTATACTTTGTAAACTCTCTTTTATTTAGATCCCTGAATAAGTATTCGATTTCACTTCGCATACCTAGCATGTTCTTGATATGATACATAAGATCTCTAAAGAATCTTTTTATAGCTGCACCAAATCCTTCCGCATTCTCAGTTAACATATAATCTTTAAAGTCTTCTGCTAACTTAGTTTCAATATCTGCATTCTGGCCATACTTTTCAATAGCTTCTAATTCAATAGATGATTTTTCATCTTCGGTTAAATGTAGATCATATATACGACGGAACGCTTCCCAATACGCAGTACCGGCCATAGCGCCTTCTGCAACAGTCATTAATCCATTATGATAATAACCCCATGCTTGTCTTCCATCCTTAAGAGTCATATACTTAACTCTATTAACTATATCTAAAGCCTCTTCACCAAATCGATCTAGAACCCACTGCTTCTCAGTCTCTGTCATAAGATCATATCCTGGGCCTACTTGTTCATACTGACGTAGCTTAATATCAAAGTCATCATCTTTGCTTGGATCTACCTCATTAATTTGTTGAGAAATTTTATTTTGACTACTTGAGATTAATTTAGATGATTTTTGTCTTTCTATTTCTTTTTGCACTTTATCCATTACATTCATTCCCTGACCTATCATATCAAATAGATCTCCTCCTGTAACATCTTCATCTGCTTTTTCTGCAATTTTTTTACTTAACTCAGATCTTTTAGAGAATTCTACAGCAAATTTACCAGCTGATTGTTCTGCAGTTTGATTATCTAAACTTCCTTCTGGAGTTTGTAACCATGCTGCTACAACATCTGTTAATTCATTAGATTGTGCAACTTCATTTCCTTCTTCTTGTATTACAGGTTCTCCTCCTAATACATCTGATAGGCTAGGCTCTGAGCTTGATACTACATCAAACTCTCCTTCTGGTTCAGGGACAGGAATAAGTTCTATTTTTGAATCATCTTTTATAAACTCAGGAGCTGTCTTATCTTCCGGAGTAAAGGACGATTCAGGTATATTTAAATACAATCTACTATGGCTAAACTGTTGTTGGCCTGCTCCAGGAATATCAGTACTAACTATATCCATCTCTTTTAAGAATGTATCATAGTTTGCAAATGATGTGTCTGATAATGGGTTTCGATATTCTTCTTTTGTATTTATTTTACTTTTCTGAATGTTATATACTTTACTCTTAAGGTGTTCTACTAATGCATCTCTAACTTCTGTCGGAGTCACTTGTAATGCCGAGCTATTACGAAGTGTATTCTTTTTACCCGTATTCTCGTGTGTAGAAGTAATTTCATTTCCTGTAATAGGAATTATATTACCTTGCGCATCATATGCTTTGTATAAAAATTCTTTCCCTTCTAATGCATTTAATAAGTTATTACGAGCATTCCCGTCTTTACCTTCCATATTATACTGAATACCGATCACACCACCTCTAAAAGGAAACTTGATTTGGAAGTTATCCATGGTAACATCAAAGCTAGCAGCAAATGTTTTATTTGTTTTACCTCCCAGTTTGAATTGTGCATCAGCATTAGTACCTCTAGGTAAGTGGACTATCTGCTCAACTAATAATTGCTTATCTTCTGCTGTAAGATTGTCTGCTATTAATGTATCAAGTAGGATTTGTACAGCTTTATCGCTTAGTGTATTAGTTTGTAATCTAACAGGAATGTACTTCCCATTAGCAGCCTTAATTCTAGCATACAAATACCCTTGCTCAGTAAACTCTGATTCAAAGTTATTCTCATTTGTATTATTATAGTTAACACCCTGGCCTCCTAAGTCAATACCAAAAATAACATCTGGCCCAAGAATATCTAAATTCTGTTGGATAGATTTACCTTCATGTTTTAAATTAATCACATAACCTCCTGTCTTTCCTGCAATAGTAGCAGGTATATCTTGGCCTGGATTCTCCCTCATAAATTTAGAGACCTTCTTTCTGATCGCCGTATTAAGAGGCTTTTGTCCGCTAGCCGCAGAGAATACAGATAATATAATGTCTGTATTTGAGGCCAACCTTACAGTTATAACCCCCATTCCCGCTTGATCTGTTTTAAAGAAAGGCCAGTTAGGCTCTACTCTAAGTACCACTTTGGTACCAACACCTAGTTCTGGACTGTTAAGTAGCTTAGTATCAAAGACTTCTGACATCTTTACCGCATCATTCTTTATTTGTACACGTACTGCAGCCTTCCCATTAAATTTAAATGGTACTAATTTGTTACTTTCTAAAATCCTATTTCCTTCTTTCTGTATGTTATTATTAGGTCCTAGTAAAGGTTCTAAAATATACAACTGTTGGTACATAGGATCGCCATTGTTCATAGCTTCTAATTGGGGACCGGTTAACTGATCAATGTTTATTACATTATAAGGCTTGCCCGTTGGGCTCATAAGTTCTTCAATCAGATTTCCATCTTTGTCTCTTAAATTTTGGTACTCCCCATATTCAGTCATGTCACTCATGAACTGCTTACCCCACGCTTGAGGATAAGTTTTTCCAAGCATATAATTACTTGTTTCTGTAGGAGTGTTAGATGTTTCTATAGGTCTCGCCTGTTCCGCGGAAGTTTGGCCCGATGTCTCACCCGAAGTAGCTTCAACAATTTCGAGTAAGCCTGAGTTTTGATCTTGCGCATCCACATTAATTGCGGCGTCATCTTGCTTTTCTTCATCGATTTTGCTATTCTCATCAACTTTCTTTTCTGCATTATCAATCAATCTTTCCTGCTCTTCTAAGCTGGATTCTGATTGTTTTTGCTCTGGACTCGTGTTACTGGTGGTTCCGGTCGTAGTGGCCGTAGAGGTTTGGAGTTTCTCAGGCTCTGCAGATATTTCACTCGATCCCACTTCGTCTTGTTTGATAGTTTCTCCTGTAATTCTCGAGGCAGGAGCTTGTTCAGTAGTTCTAATCTCATTGTATACTTCTTTTAATTTATTAATTTCGTTTTGTATAGCAGTAGATAACTTTAAGTTTGCTTGTCTAAGTACTGCTTCAAGATCTTCTCCTGCAGGCATAGCCACACCATCTATATCAGTAGCAACTAACTGCTCAGTAAATAGATCTGTTTGTTCATAAGATACTATATATTCTTTTCCGTTATGTTCAACGATTAAGAAGTCATCCTGAACTAGCTCTCTAAATCTAGTACGCTTTACAGCTTCCATTGTTTCTATTACATCTGCTAATTCGTATGTAACAGATGGACTAGTGAATGTAACTTTTGTACCATCCCACTTGGTTAAAGTAACTGATACTATATTAGCTTCACTATCATATTCGATAGCATTTGCTGGGTCACTCTGTAAATTGTTATAGTACTCATTATCAATTAAGAATGTTCTACCATCTGCTTCAAGTACTATATCTAAGTTAGCGCTTCTAAGTAGCTGCATATCTAGATAACCTAATGTAGGTCCGCTAGTAAATTGTCCCTTACTATCTCTAAATACTTTATCATTTAGACTCTCAGTAACTATATATTCTTTATTAGTATCAGCCTCTCTAAAAATAAGTTCGTTTGTCTGCGCATCTCTGTAAAGACTACCAATCTTATCTCCCCATACTACTTGAACAGTCTTTGTTATATCATCAAATAAATCACTAATTAAATAATCTTTACTTGCTTCGTCTCCGTATAACCATAGGTTAAAATCTCTTTTGTTTTTTTGATATTCCTGCTCAAGTTTAGTTCTACGAGCTGATTCTCTTCTAGAAATTTTTGGATCAAATATATCCTTTCTAAATTTCTCCATCTTTTTGTCCAACTCACTTTGCACATCTGCGCCCACTTCATCAGCCTGTCTTCTAAGCTCTTCTATTGCATTTCTGTATTCTTGTCTAGACTGCATAGTAAGGAATCGCTCAATCATCTCTTGACCATATTCCTGGATCTCTGCATTGTCTGGATACTGAGCAAAGAAATCTCTTATCTCTTGTTCAGTAACATTTGGATTATCAGTTATTAAATCTCTAAAGTCTTGTTTAATAGCCTCATCCATAGTAGATTTAGCTATATCCTCTCTTCCTTCAGAGATAGCTCTTTTAAGTTCTTGTTTTTGATCTTCAGTTTCAAAGCCTTGGTCTACCTTTTCTTTCTCCCACTTACCATCTAAAATATCCTGCATTCTTTGCCATGCAGCATTTCTATTTAATATAAAGTTTCTTTTCTTTGCTTCAAGAGCTTGTTTAGATTTTGTATTTACTTTAGATAAAAACTCTTGTTCTGTTTTAAAAGCATCATCTTCATAACTTTCTTTAGAATCCTTTTCAAGTTTAAGCTGCTCTGCATCAATCCTACCTAACTCTTTTTGAGCACCCTCCATTAGACCATCAAACATCTCCATCAAATCTTTAGCTTCTTGACGGGATTTATCCGATGCTTCAGGATCTTGGTTAGTAGATTCAGTAGCAGCCTGATCTCTAAGGAACTTCATCTGCTCTATTTGATTAAGAAGAGCTTCTCTTTTTGCCTTTAACTCATACCTAGCTTTAGTATTAGGCCCTGTAGAAAACATCTCATTTGTATAGGCATCATTATTACTTGAATCCTCTATTTGATTAGTTACACTTTTAATAAGCTTATCATAAATCTCAACTGCCATATCCATCTGAGTAAGAGCATTGGCTACACCATAACTATATTTGGTACCAGTTATAGCATTTACATACTTATTAAATTTCTTTTCTGTCTTTAAGATAGTATCGATTAAAGCATCTCTATTTCCAGCTACATCTTCTGCAGCTATTCCATATTCTCCTAATAATTCTTCATAGACAGGATCATTAATCATATCAATTAATAGATCAGTTGTACCAGCTCTTGCTGCATTTAATGCCATCTCAAGAGCCATTAATTCATCTTGCTCCTTTACTGCATTTTCATCTCCCATTTCTTGGGCTTTTTGTCTCTTCTTTAAAGACTCTCTTAAGAAATCAACTCTATTCCCAATTTCTTTTATTGCTTCTGCATTTCTAGCTTTTGTTGCTTTAGCATTCTTAGCAATAGATATACCTGTAAAAATACCACCACCAATAGTTCCCATAAGAGATGCTGTCCATAACTCTCCATCAGCATAGTAGTCATTTAATCTGTCTACAAAATTACCTTCTTTAAATTCTGGATTCTCTTCATAACCAGTATTTCCTGCAAGTACATCTCCATGACGTATACCCTCTTGCATAGAGATAAAGTTAATTTGCTCTTCTATACCTTCAGTACCAGACCAGAAAAGAAAATTTCTAGTTCTTTTAGTCTTATTTAATAACTTTCCTATTTTTGTTTTAGGAAGCTTAGGCGCTTTAAGAGCAGCATTCTGTGCTTTCTGAACCTTTTTAGTATGTCCTAAAAATCCTGCTCTAGTAGATCTACCTACACCTCTAAAGAATAGTGCAGATTGTGCTATATCAAATACAAGGTTAGCATAATTTGTATTGTAAGATGAGGAAGCTGCTTTTCCTGCTACCCAATTAGCCGCTGCTTCTCGAGTTCCTGGATCGTCTGGCGATAGTCCATAACTTTCCAACATCTCTTTTCCTGAAGCAGTCTCTAAAAACTTATCAAGTTTTTCATCATTACCAAAAAAGTCATAATTTTTATCATAAGATTGACCATAAGTTTCTCCAGCCTCTCTATAATTTTCCATATGACGCATACTAAGTCCCATAACTGCAGACTTAGTTAACCACTTTTGAGTACGGCTCAGAGTTAATTTATTAGCTATCCAAGATGAGGCTTTAGCCCCTTTTAAATTTTTAGTAGCTACATTTACTCTTCGTGCCATCCTACCTGCCATACCAAGTCCTTTTGTTACTGCTAAACCTGGAATCATTAATGAGAGTGTAGATACTACACTTACTCCATTTTTAGCCCACCAATCTCCATCACCGGGTCTAAATTTATCAGCAGTTGGTTTAGAATATATAGGAGCAACGCTTTCTGCGCTACTTCTTAAATATTTACCAAGGCCTGTTAAACTAGAAGACATCTCATCTAGTATACCATAGTCTTGATCATTCCATCCAGTATCAAGACCAAAGTCATCCATTAAGCTACCGTCCAACATATCTAGTAGAGAACCAAAGCCTTCAATAGTACCTCCTAGAATTTCTCCTACACCAGCTTGCATTAAGAATCCTCCAAACTGTCCCCATCCACTTTGGTTTTCGTAAAGTTTTCGGTCTATATCAGAAAAATCTTTTACGTCCCAAGTTACATCCTCATTTGCATAAGGATTCCCAGGAACAACAGTAGGTCTGTTAAACCTATTGCCGTAAAAACCTCCATCAATTTTATCAATCTTTTCTAGTAAAGTTCCTTTAAATGGAGGAGCCTCTACTGGTAGACTAGTTATAGGATCTAAATTCGTAGTCGTATTCACCGGTGGAATAATCGGTGATTGCTTATTTTCTTCACTCATTATGTTAAACTAATTTTAGTTCTTAATTTGCCCATGACGGATAAACATATCCGCTGGATGCACCTGTTAATTCTCCGAGTGACCAGTGCCACCACTCTTGATCAAATTGTTTAAGATCAGGTAAAACGCTTGCCTCTCTCCAAGGACCTGTACGTTTTTGCTCATCTTTAATAGATTGTGGAGTTGTACCTATTTGATCAAATAATGCAGTAAGTGACTTCTTATTAAAGTCAGTGAATACATTTGTACCATTAGCTTTAACTAAACTACTAACTTTAACTCCGTTAACAGATCCAGTAGTTCGGTCAAAGCCTTCTACTGTGCTATGACTTCCAACTGAATTGTTTGTACCTATACTTACCATACTATTATTTTTATCAACTAATATCCAATCATACATATCTGGATTAGAAGAAAGATCAATAGCCTGCCCCATTACATGGAAACCTCCTGCCTCTGGGTTTGCTACTGGATCTCCTACTTTTCCGCCAGCTACCCATTCATCATACATTGTTTTTTGCTGTTCGAAAGATCTAGCTCCGCTGGCCAAAGATAGTGAAAAGTTTCCATCTACATTAGAAACTGGAACTAATTCTAAAAGTCCTCGGTTAATAGCATCATTTATTGTTGATGTTGATCCATCAGCAAAGGTTACTGTCTCATTACCCATATGAGTAGAAATATTATTAGCTAAAGTAGCACCAAATTGATCATTATAATTCTTTGAAGTAAATCCTACAATCTCAGCCATTCTATCATTTAATCCTACCATCATTTTATTATAAGCAAATCCTTGAGAATTAGCATTAGCTGCTCTTGTTTGAGTAAATCTAGCTTCAGGTAACATTAATTGTCCAGGTCTTAGTGTAGTAGAGAAGTTTGCTCCGCTTATATCTACACCTCGAGCTTCAGATTCTACATTCACTGGTATACCTTCTCTTGCGATAGGGTTAGGATCAGCTTTTGATTGATTAGCCCAGTATGCTTTAGCTCCTGCATATTGAGGATCATTTAGTGTTATAAGCATACCTACTCTAGAAGCGTCTGTATCCGCATTAAATAACTCATTACCTGTAGTATATATATAATCTCCATTAGCATCTATATCCATTATAAGACCAGCTCTTGGTTGGAATACATACTGCTCATTTGTAATAGGTCTTCCATCTGGATCTTGGTTAAAGTAATAATATCCTAATGGATTGTTTTCTCCGTCCTCTGCAGAACTCATTGCAATAGGTCCTGGAGTTGTAGCTGCTCTAGAGAAATCTATTTGAGCTAACTCATTAGCATCCCATAGCATTTTTTCTTCTTCAGTTCTAGGCCTAGTAATTATCTCAGTCATACCACTACCATCACCAATAAGTCTTTCTGTTTCCATTTGGTTTCTCCAAGTTCTTCGCACTTCTATAGGTGCAGTAAAGAATAGATCTACTGTTCCATCTACCCCATCTACTCCTTTAGGTAATGTTAGAGCCCCATAATAAGACCCGTCTGGATTAGGATTAGATAACCATACAACATTATTATTATACTCACCGTTTAGGAAGTTATCCATAGTCGTCTGAGTAACTACGCCGTCAGTTATTAATTGCTTCCAATCTATTTGATCTCCACTAGATCGTAAGAATTTTTGACTTTCATCTCCTAGTAATGCTGGCATTTTTGCGGCTAACTGGTCATCTACTTTCTTACTACCTGTAGAAGTTAGTGTATGAGCAGAAGTACTACGGCCTTTAAAGTATTCAGAATTAGATACATTTTGATTTACTTTCTTAATTAATTGAGAAGTAGCAGATCCTCCTAATGCAACTACATTATTAAATAATCCTTTTGCTTGATCCATATATCTATAGATATTATCATTTGGAGTATTAGCTTGCGCATTAATATCCTCGACTTTTTCTATATTACCTCCCTCATCAAACTGAATAGCATTCCATCCTTCAGTTTCCCATTTAGGATTAACATTTCCGTTTGGTAAGAATCTATCAACATATTTCCAATTCCCTGATCCATCTTGCCATCTAATTCCGTCATTAGTTTGCTGTACATTTAATTGAGTTGCAGCCTGTTGTGTTAGATTAAATAATGACATAGCAGAAGCTTCATACTGATACTTAGCCATATTGATTTTATCTGCCCACTCTTTATGATATGGATCATCTAAGTCATAGTTAGCCTTTGTAGTCTCGTATTCATTGATTAAAGTATTGTAAACATCTTTATTATTATTTACAATATCTATATAACTATCTACATTAGTAATAGGTTCATGGTTCTCATTTCTCACAGTACCTGCTTGGAAGCTTGATTGATCTCCAATCTTAGGTACCCAATCTGTTTTTTCAATAGGGTACTTATTTTGATTAAAGACTGAGTTATCAAATACACTTGATGTAACTTCTTCACCAAATACATATTTCTCACCCATGTATCCAATATAATCCGCCTTAGCCCACATTCCAGCTACAGCCTCATCATTCTTTATCTTCTCTATTAGTTTATTCTTTTCTATCAACGCATCTGACCCTGGTTCAGGGTTTCCATATATAGCATTAACAGCATGTATTGCAGCTCCTATTCTTTCTTCTGGAGCCATACTCGAAACTTCAAAGTTAACTTCTTGTCTCATATTATCAGGATAGTAATTCATATCAGTCATAGCTGCTGAGTATATCTTCTGACGTGTTATAGCTTTATTTTCTTGCATCTGAGTTTCTCCCGAATTAGGATTCTCTTGAGTCCATTTTACGTAATCTGCTTTTACTTTATCAAATGTTTGTTCATTTGCAATTTTTAATTGTTCAGATGGCTTATGTATACCTGAATAAGTAAATGTAGTTAATACAGGCTTACCATTTCTCATAGTATAACCTTCTGTTACATTTTCTTGTGGTACATATTGACCTGCACTTTCATCATATTCAAATCCTTGTAAATAGAAATTTCTCCAATCTCTTTCTCCACCAAAGATAGGATTATAAATATCTGAATAGTTACCTTCTTTTCTAGCTGCTTGAATATCAGGATTCATATCCTCTTCAAGAATACGTGTAGTTTCTTTAATAGCATATAAATTACCATCATTCAGATCTTGATCAATAGCTGTTTTTAGACCTGTTAATTCAGGGACCATATCTGCATAACGTCCTCCATGTTTATCATAAAGCGCACTTAAATCCTGATCTAATTTAGTTCTTATTTGTCCTAAAACTGAGGTATGCAAAGGAGTAGATGCTCTTACTTTAAGTATCTCATCATCTAAAGTTCCTGCTAACTTTTCACCTGCATCATGTTCTTTTTGTATTTGACCATACGCAAGAGACATCTGCTCAAAAGGCAGTCTTACGTATGTATTCATTAGCGGTTGCTCCGCAGGTTTCATAAATCTATTTACAGCCATTTTTATTCTTCGTTTTCGTTATCTGTATTATTCTTAAAATAATTTCCTATATACTCCTTTAATTGTGGATATTGTTCCATAAGTTTATCTAAATCTCCACTCTGCATTAACTTATTAATATCCATAGTACCATTTCTATTCATATATAAATGAGCATCAGGATAAATCATATTAAGCATTTGAGCTAATTGCTTGTCGTTAGACATTTGATTAGCCATTTGATCTTTTAATTGAGAGTAACCAGAAAGTCCTTCCCATCCTTTTGCTTCAAACGCTTCTTGTGCTGCTCTATTCATAGCATTAGCCTCATTAACTCTGACTTGCTCTTGTCTATTTCTTTCTCCTAAGTTAAATAATGATTCATTCTGGATTTGTAATCCTTGTGTTTCTAATTGCGCTTCAGTTAAGAAAGCTTTACGATCTGCTTCGTTCTGGCTTAACTGTCCTCTTAGTAATGCATTCATAGCATTACCACTGTTTCCATCAGACACATCTCTCATTAAATACTTTAAGTTATTAAAGTTCATTTCATTCTCATCTAGCATACTTTGAATATCAAAAGAATTAGTAAGTCTATCAAGATTTCGATCTATTCTAAGTTCATTTGTGTTAGATACAAATGGCTCAATCTCTGCTCCCTCTTTTGATTTCTTCATGTTATAAATTGATGGAGCTAATGTCTTTAAATCTGTTAATGCATTATTTGCAAAGTTACCAAACTTTTTCATAAGTTCTTGGTTCCTTAACTGTTTAGCTAAAGCATCCGCTTTCTCCTTGTCAGTTAAAGGTTTATTATTTTCTATATTTTCGAGATTAACTAGATTCTCATCATAAGCTATTTTTTCTCTTTCTATAATAGATTTAATATCTTGAACATCTTTACCTTCAGATAATAAACGTGCTTCTAAAGCCTTGAAGTATTGCTTCTTAGACAGATTAGCATCCATACCAAAGTTCTCATCCCAATCTACTCCTAGGCCCATATTATAATAATTCCATAAGTTTTTATCCTGTTGGAATAGTTCCTTTCCTCCGTCAGCCCAATCCATTCCTGTAATAAACTCATCTTCAGTTCCCCCCTCAACATACCAAGGATTCTTTGTGGTTGTTTCTACCATATAAGGCTCATTATATTTATTAGGTTTAGATCCTGGAACATTTAGATCTGATAACTCTCCAGATCTCCAATCACCAAATCCTGACATCAATGCTTTATAAGCATCTTTATTATTCATAAATGTTTCGTCTCCTATTTCAAAACCACCGTCTGGATAATTAGCTGTAAGCCAATCCATTACATCCCCTCTATTAGGTTGATACTTTTTATTCAAATCAAATGATTCAAAGTCATTATTATCAAATATCTCACCAAAATATCTGTTAAAATCATAAGGATCAAATCCATTTTCAGCTTTAGGAGTACCTCCATATTTAGCAGTTACTAGTTGTTGATCTTGTGTACTTAACTGACTCATATCAATATTACCCATTGGATTATCCTGCATGCCTCCTTGAGGGCCTGCTATAGATTGCATTGCCACTTCAGATAACTGTTCTTGCTGTTGTTGTTGCATGTATTGTTGGAATATATCAGGGTACTTTTCTTGTAACTCTTCTGGAGCAGCTCCGGAATTTAATAACTCCATAAACTTAGTTTGTCTAGTGGTTTCCTGCTCTGATTGTAGATCATTTAACTTCTGGGTCCAAGCTTCGATCATAGAAGCTGCAGTAGATTTTGTTATCTCATCACCTTCTTCCATCTCTGTTTTAAATTTAGCAATATTTTTACCAATCTTTTCAGCTGCATCAGCATAACTCATGCCCCAAGTTTTAGAGTTTAAACTCTTAGAAAATACATATTGACCATCTTCAGACTGAACATTTATTCCTCCCTTCTCATGTGAAGGTCCGTTTAACATAGAAACCATAGCTTCATTTGGATTACCATCTACTTGAGTTGTATCACCATCTGATGTTGGAGGAATAGCTCCTGGTGGATGTATAATTGCTTCTCCTCCTTCTGCTTCATATATTTCTGCATTAGGGTCTCCTCCAGTATTAAATGAGTTTCCTGCAGTTCCTTGAGACTCAAACATTGCACTTTGTCCTAGAGGATTAAATTGATGTCCTATTATATCTATTCCAGTACCAGGTTGAAAAGCGTTTGCCCCTTCATCATGAGGAACTCCTCCATGATTCATCTTCTTAGGGTTACCTCCATACCTTACAAGTAAATCATCACCAGTATTTAATAAGTCATCAGCTCCTATATTGTTAAAATCTATAGGACTATCAGTTGCGTCTCCAACCTTTGGCGTTCCTCCTACATAGTTTCCGGCTATATCTAGTACATTGCTAGCAAGCTCTCCCCAATCATATGTAGGTCTTTCAATACCAGATTTATTATAACTTGCGATAGCAGTTAAGCCCGATTTTCGTGTACTTAAATCAAGTGTTTCTTTATTAGCTTCTGGATTATTTAGCAATCTTAAATTTGCCTCAGCTTCATGAGCATCTGAGACCATATCTTCATGTTGCTGAACATTTCCTGCATGACCAAATATATCAGCTACAATATCTAATCCTGTTCCTAAACCAGGAATAACGTAGTTAAAGGCTTTTAAAACATAGTTAGAAAAAGTGCCATCTTCTCCCGCTGATCCTATTAATTGATTTGCATTTGCGTTACGGCCATCTAAACCAAGTTGATTAACATTACTATAATCAGAAAAGTTTTCAGAAGGACTCTCATATAAACCAGTTCCCATACCAAGCTCTGCTTTAGGTATTCTTGAAGTTTTATAAGAATGTCCGTGCCCTCCAAACTTTTTCATACCTCCTATAATTTTAGAACTTAATTCAGCACTTCTGTTTGATTTATCTACATTCCCATAACCATCTATCTCACCAGAGAATAATGGCATCTCATTACCAGCGAAGTTTATATCATTTAAAAATAACTGTTTCAAAGCTTGCGGATCGCTATTGCTTTGCATTACATCAGATCTTGTTGCATTCTTTGCAAACCACATCTTAAATGTAGGATCTTCAGTAATGTTTTTTTGTGACGATACATGATAAGGATTTCCTCCTCCTTCGTATCTTTTTCTATATGGATTTCCTCCCATAGCAAAAGTAATTTGCTTATCAGGTGTTGTAACGTCTTCTAGCGGTACAGGAGTATCTCTAATACCTCTATTAGTTACTGGCCAGCTTTTATTATTAGGGTGGAAAACATTAAAGAATAAACCATCCCCATCTTCATAATTTAATATTCTACCATCACTATCAACAAATGTAGCATAAGGATTCTCTAGTTTTAATCGCTCATTTTCTCCACGCTTTACTGACATATCATAATACATCTTACCGCCAGCAATTCCGACCCCTAATCCTTTCATCAATAACCCAAGTCCTTGTGTCCATGGTGTTGGTACAGACTGTGGAATTTGAGACGCACCTAACCAACCGGCTAATGGAGCTCCTCCATATAGTATTGCATCATCCCAACTAAAGTCAGTATCATTAAGTTGAATAGTTCTAGTTCTATTAGCGCCTATGGCATCTTCATATTCTTGTAAATCCTGAATAGTTTGTGGAGCGCTCTTAAGAGTATCTGGAAAAAAGTTAAACCACTGACTATTTGTAAAAGCATTTACATCAGATTGCTTATCGTCACCCCAGTTATAAGTATTTCTTTTTTCAAGATTCTTTTTATTACCTTCATTATCTTCAGTATAAGCTGTTGACCAAATCTGTGCTCCTCTTAACTCAGCATCAGTAGCGTTTTTAGGATGTGGTTCTGGATGAGCAAATCCTCCCTTATGCATTTTACGAGGGTCACCCCCATACTTCATCCAGTATGAGTTACTTTTCTTGGTTTTCTTCTTCTTGTTTGCCATTAGCGATATGTTCTAAAATCCACAAAAATATTAAAATTTTTCTTAATAACCAAACTTAACGGTAAGAAGGTCTAAAAAATGTTTTAAAATAGTGTAAAACAAACTTAATATTCCTTGGTTGCCCTACTTCTGTGTTATAATTATTATATATTAAATCAATAAACATATACTTATCTCTAAGTCTATCTTTATGCTGCCTTGATGGATCATAATTAAATACATTAAATATGTCACCATCTAAAACAGTCTCATCCATTACATTTCTTGGAACAGCCATTTGCCATTCTCTTTCTTTCTTTTTGATATTAGTCCCTGGAGTTAAATCTATATAGTCTGTTATTTGATAATCGGTATAGAATCTAATCTTATCAAACGTATTATTCTTTATATCTATAGGCTGAATATTAGGACCTCCAGTATTTAATCCTACAGTTCCTTTTATCGGATGATTAGTACTCAAACCTTGATCTAAAATTGTAGAAGCTCTTCCAGCTTCCCATAAACTTTCCATATGAAATGATACATTATCAAATACTTTAGTAACTGCTGACTCCATATTTGTAATAAAAGTAATAGTACTAGGATAATAAATATCATAAAAGTTTCCATACACACCTACATTATGCATATATAGTTTATTTTCTTTCCATCCATAAACATCAGGATCTTGTTCACAAGGATTCTGTGTATTTGGAGTCACAAGAAATTCTGGTGATGAAACGTATATAGTTGGAGTAAAATCATAGAAAGATGTAAACCCTTGAATTAATTCATTGTATGCTATAGTAGTACTTTTAGTTCCTATACCACACTCTAGATTTGCGACTTGATAATCCTGCATGTTCCATAGATCATCAAATGTTACATTATCTGGTTGCCATCCCGGGTTAAAATCATTCCACTGCTCTGGAATAACTAATACTATATCTCCTGCCATTAAGTTGTTAGGATTAGGATTTGGTGTTGGAAAGCCTGGACATCCTACTTTTCCTACCATAACTCCCATATAAGGACCAACACCATTTACTAAAATATTAGTAGCTACAATCCAATCAAAGTTTCCTGTACCTGTTAAATCAAACTCTTCACAGTCTGCGTTAAAGCATGGATTACATTTATTTCCAGGTACATTACGTAAAACTAATTGTATAGTTCTAAGTGGAGCAACTCCTACTAAAGAACTATCCATAATAGCTTGATCATATTTTCTTATAAATCCTGCATCATGGAATGTAAATAACGCTTCACTATTAGCTACATCATAAGTTGATGTTACTCCTTTTTTAAGTATCGGATTATCATTTCTAAGAACATCACCTTGAAGTTCGTCTGTAAAGAATGAGTGTAATCCAGTTACATCAGACAATGGAGTAGTTCCTTTTGAACTATAACTAAAGAGTTTTCTTGCTTTTATATCAAAGAAATAAAGAGCATTATCTGATTTAGTTACAGCCCATTGCTGACTTGATCCATATGATGTTGATATATATTGATATGATTGAATGAATGCTCCAGCTCCTGTACTTACTGTACCTAACTGAAGTGCAACTCCATCCGCACCTTGTACTACAGCTGTAGGATTAACTGATAATGCACCAAAACCTGTATTCTGGAAATAGTACATTGTATCATGAAGTGATATAAGTTTGTTTATAGGACCATAAATACCTTCAACATCTTTATAATCTGCCTGTAAAAATACAGCCCATGAATCAGAAGGTTCACCATTAATCTTTGTTTGTGAATAGTATATTCTTGTATCAAACTCGTCTCCTTTAGAAAAAACCAAAGGAAGTGGGAAATATGATCTAACATTATTCTGAGCATTGTATGCTTCATTTACTAAATATTCATCATGAAGATTAACTCCATTGTTAGGAAATGCTCCTGATATTGTTGCTTTAGATGCAAAGTGGTAACCTTGTCTCCATAAAATATTTTTATAGTGACATTCTAATGGAATACATACATTTCTTTGTGCTCCCCAATCTGCATCACTAGGTGCTCCAGATCCTCCAGACGCTACTATACTATCATAATTATCAAATCCAGTTTGTCCCCAATTCTTCTCAAACTGAGTAAAATCAAATACTTGACATTGTACATCTCCCCCAAAAACCTCGTGAGTAAATGTATTATTTAAATTTGTAGAACTATTAATTGGAAAGAAATGACCAGTAGACATATATTCATTATACGTTCTTGCTGCATATGTAGGTCCTCCATATGGTATTGTATATCTTTCATAACTAAAAGTAGATCTACTTGGTGTGTAAGTAAACTCTGCTCCAGCAGTAGAAGCTCCCATTAAATGATCTGCTCCATGCCATTCTTTACCATCTTCCTCAAGTCTTGTAAATAAAACTTCACTTCCTATAGACATTGGTCTATTCCACATCCAGGTATATCCTAATGTAGTAGCATTAGCAGATCCTGTAGCAGGAGGCATTGCATCCATTAAAGCTGCTGCAGCAGGATTAGTCACATTCATAAATGACCACTGCAAGCTTGGTACAGATATATTATCTACAAATCCTCCATCAGGCACCCATGTTCCCCATTCTAGTGGGTATCTGTTATTTGCAGGGTCTTGTCCATTAAGATTTGATATTACTCCGTTAGTATAGTCTATTTGTGTAGATTGAGTAGACCCAGCATCACCTCCAATAGAGGTTCTCCCCATATAATATTTATTCCAATGATTAGATCTTTTTTGAATATAACCTGCAATACTACCGCTTGTAGGAATACTATAATTATTTAACCCCATATCGGCGTTATAGTGTGGATAATAAACTTGATCATTTTTAAGATAATCTCCTTTCTTTATAGGGAAAGTTACTTCTAAACCTTCATCTAAATTACCTTCTTCAGATATATCACTATTCTTCCAACCTAATGCACCATATAATAATAACTCTGTTTTTCTTGTCTGACATACCCAATAAGGATTATCATTATCAAATATTACAGTCCACTGATCATCATTCCATACAGGATTATCACATTCATCTCCAGCTCCCGCAGGACCATCAGCATACATAATACCCCATCCTCCACAAGGGAAGTGTACATATCCTGTAGAAGGTATTAATACACTTTGTTTATTATCTACTATCCAGTTATAACCAGGCATAGGAGAAAGAGAATCCCACTTACTTCCTCTCATATCTAATCTATCTACTGTATGTACAGCAGCTGTTCCGAATCTAGATTTATCTCCATCTTTTCTATCTACTCTAACTATAGAATAACCAGTAAGACCGTTTAATATTACAGGATCTATACTAGTCATATCTACTGAGAATTCTATACCTATTTGATTCATACGTACTTGGCCATAAGGACTAATGGTATGAGGATTTCCTTGAGCGTCGTCTGGTGCCCAATAAGTAGGACTATTAAAGTCTGGTACCCAACTAGACACTGCAAATGTTCCAAGAGGTGTTCCGGCTCCTGCAGAATAACTAAAAGGTATTTTTATATCTCCTATCCAGTTAACAAAACTAGCTTGTCCTTTATTATTATAAAATACAATACCAAACCTATAAACTTCTCCTCTTGCATAACTACCATATAAACTCCATTTATAAGGAGACTTCATACTGTTATAAGTATTATTCATTTCATAACTCTGAACAGGTATACCTAAATTTTCTGTTCCTGCTAAGAAAGCAGGAAGAATTAGTATTCCACCATTAAAAGATGCGGGGTCTACAAAGCATGCTCTTCTTGGTTCTGTATTATATGTACCGCAATATACATCTGTATAATAAGTCATATAAAATAAGCTAGGATGATCTCGCTGAGAATCTCCTACATCTTGTTCAGTAATAAATTTATATGAAACATTAACTCCTGTTCCTCCTAAAGTTAGTCCATCAGATTGAAACTGAAACTGGTCTGTTGTGAACCAGTCTGGATTTGAGTCTGGGTTTTCATCATTAAATGCATTAATACAATCATGTAGTTCTGGAACCAGGGCAGGAAAAATTGTTCCAGGCGCACCTGTAGTAGCTACATTAATAGACGCTTCAGATTGAGAATCTAATCTTGCTACCTGTCCCGCGTTATATCTATAAGCCCTTGCATCAAAATCTACAATAAAAGTAGAGTTTTCAATATTACCAAAAAATAATTTATTATCTTTTGAATCTATTGTTTTTACTTTTTCAAACGTGGCTCCTAATCCTGTAACGAAATCTAAAAGTGTAACAGGGATTTTAGTCTCATTTCCAGTATGAGTAACAGTTAAAGTACTAGATCCATTAACATATTCTCCAAAAATATATATCTGATCATTAGCAGGAATATCATCTTTTTTATAGACTGCTGCTACTTCAATTAATTCAAATGATGTATCTAGTTCAGAGATTGTCCAATCTATTCGTTTAATAGTTTCTTTTCCAACTAATGGAGCTGTATTCATATCTAATTCTGTTCCCTGAATTTCACAGTATGGAATATCATCTGTTGAATCATATATAGGAACTAAGTTAGATAGAGGAGACCATTCAGTAGTAATACCCTCACTACTTTTATATCTATATGCTAATTGGTATAATCCAGCATTTAGGACTCCTCCTAATTGAATCCTTTCTAAGATAGGCTGAGAGAATCCAGTTTTAGGTGCTAAGTCTAAAAACGCACATGGTGTAGACATAGCAAGACCACTAGCTATATTTAATTTCCTTGGAGGATTATAGAAGTCGGTCCAATAAATAGTTTGAATATCTCGTTTTTCATATCTTCCCAAAGCCTCAATAGGATGAGCCTTTGTGAAATTCATACATTCGTTTCTTGCATAGATACATTCCATGTATGCTCTATAACCTACTGCAGAATTTATTGCAGGATCTATATAGAGTTCCCAAATTTGTCCAGCACCTCCAGGTTCTGCTTCAAGATTAGTAGTAAATAAATAAATACGTTCTCTTAGATTTGCATAACCTATAATAGATAAAGATCCCTGAGCTACCGCCAGATTACTAGTCGTTATAAAATTTGCTGGGATTCCTCCAAGCGTCATAGTTAATACAGGATTTGTAACTTGTTGGACTTGGTTTCCTATTAAAGTTAAAGTTGATTGAGGAAATAATCTAAAGTCAGCCTCTAAAGGTTTACCCCATAGAATTAATCTGTTAGAAGAATCATCAAATATATAATAGAATCCAGGCAGACCATCTGCTATAGTAGAAGGAGGTGCAGTTAATGCTGCTCCATTTAAATTCCAAGCTCCTGCACTAATATCAGTTATTGTTCTAACAAGTTCTCGAATAGGATTTCCTCCTGTACCACTTACAGTAATATCGAATATTCCCCAAGAACCTGCAGAGAAAGTAATACCCAGTGTCCAAGCCGTACCTGATACATCTACATCAGGATCTTGCTTTACTTCCCACACTGCTGGAGAAGATGGAATATCTAACAAATGATCATTACCTTCAATATTAACTGCAGCAGCTCCTTCTTTACCTGAGTTAGCTACAATTCTAATGTTGTTAGCATTGTAATATTGATCAGACTTCATAGCATACTTAGATATATCTTGATTCATACCTTTGTAAAAAGTATTCAAGCTAACAGGTATACCTTGTCCTTTTTTCTTTTCTTCTGCCATTAGCCGATTAATCTACGTTCTTGATTTCCTAAGTCTGTATAAAAAGTTCCATGAGCTGTTTGAGATGGTTTTAATTTCATCCACTGCAATCTAATATTATCTACCATATCTAAGTTAGGCATATTAGCCGCACCCCTTGCTTGTTTAACATACCACTCCCAATCTCTTTGACTATCTCTATAAAGATTTTCTGGAACAGATCCTTTTCTCCATCCTATACGATCTATCATCATTGTTATATAAGACTTCATAGCTTTTTTATAACTTACATGATCAGGTACCATAGGGAAACCTTCATCATCTATTTTAATTCCTCGGAAAGCAAGTAGTAGACATCCGCTATCAAAAGAAGTAACAATAAAATTATCGTTTACATAATAACAATCTCCTCCTCTATTCTGGCTAGCTCCCTTTAACGGGAAGTTCTCAGTATCAACTAACTTGCCATCAATAAAGTTTTGGTTAGTTGCTGCTGGACCAGGATCAGTAGAGATAGCTCCGAAAGTTCCTGTACATTGTTTAAGAGGACTTCCGTTATAAGAAACAGAATCTAATAAATGAAGATTGCATGGTAACTGTGATCTGTGCTCTTTAACACAAACCTCAGCTACAAGTTCTTCATATTGTAATCCTGCTCCTATTAGTTCTAAAGCTTCTCCTCCCCATTCAATCACGTCCCAAATGTCTAACTCTTCATGGATAGCAGTATCTCTATAAACGCCTTCTATTATTTCTTTTATGGATGTAAATTTATATATCATTCAAAATAGTCTACTTGTTTAGTTTTTAATAATCCTGCTAGTCTTCTTTTATTAGTTCTAGTAGCTTGGAAGCTATAAATAGTTTTATTCTTTACTATAGCTTTTTTCTTTGACCAAAACCAACGATAGTTAAATCCATCAGTATGATCATTTAAATGATAAACAACTTTACCATTCTCATTAGTAGCTTTCCAATCTATCTTTAACTTATTCTTACTAGAAGAATAATTCATTTCTTTTTTTAAGATTCTAAGACTTCCTAATCTATAAGGCATCTTAAACTCTTTTGCTTTTAATAATATTTCATCAATAATTAATTTATTAAACGCTTCACAGATGCTGCGGTATTTCTTATACCCAACATTGTAAAAATCATCATACTCCTTATAAGCTTGTACTAAGGTACAACTAGCCTGCGGAGTTTTGTCTAGGAGCTGGCTGCATTTGCGCCCCATCGTCTTTCGCGTTGTTTTCTTCATCGCTTGGTGCATTTAAAATTATATTAATTCTCTTTTGAAGTATTATACTAGTAACCTGTTCTGCCATAGATAATGAAATCGGAAAAGGGTATTCCCAGTCATATTCACAAGCAGAAAGGATTGGATTCTGTGACGACGTGCAGTGGTTTATTTTCCAAACTTCCTCTGGATCTTCAAACACTCCTGTAACTTTTACTGCTTCTATACGAATGTCGCAACTTACATATAAGTAGCCATTCTTTAGATACCATCTTTGATTGGAGCCGGTATATTTATTATACTTATTCCACTTTCGGCGGGTATCTGTGGTCTCTGAGAAAGGTCTCATACCATCTAAAGATTCTACGGCTAATATACTATCTCTACCGTTTCGCTGGATAGTCGTGGGAATAGGGTTTACAGATTTAAGCACATGAACCCCAAGTTCGAGCTCACAACATTCTGAAGCGTCGACTGGTTCCAAATAAACACAATTTAGATATTCAACACAAACAGAAGGTACTCGAACCTTTCTGCTCATCATCTGCGATAATAGCATAGAGCGTTCTTGCTTTACCCAGTATGCACACTGTCTAAAGCTTAAACTTGCATCATCGGAGCTTTCGCCTCCATATGCTATGTTTTGTATATCGTATACTATTGTATTTAAATTTGTCATTAGCTTAAATATTTACCTGTAAATAACCTTCACATCCCTTTTCCTTATTCCATATATATGCTTGAGCACATCTTGATGCGGAATACCCCATCAGTTTGTGCCAAGAATCGTTAGCGCATATTGAAGGAACAAATCTGACTTTAATTCCTCTATACTCGTTAACCATTTCTTTATGAAGATGTCCGCAATGAACTTCTCTAAATTTAGTTCGTGCAAACATCATCGGCTGCTCTGTAGCCATTATTAGTGGCATCTGTGCAGCTTTCTCTTTATCCCCATGAGTAAACATAATCATGTTGGTTCCGTATTCATAGTACTTTCTTCCTTCTGTACTATTGTCTACAGTAACATTCTTATCTTGCATATACCACGCAGATAAAACTTCACCTGCATAAAACATACGCTCATGATCGTGATTACCTTGAACTACTACTACATCTACTGGAGCATACTGGCTTAGATAATTTATAGCTTTTATCATTAGCTTTGTATACCCAACAAAAGATTGTTGCCAGTCCATTGTATCATCTTGAGGAGTTCCTTTCGTTGTGGCCCTACTAGCACCTTCAGAATTCATTCCGTCATTACCTATAGGAAGTAAGAACCTTTCAATATTTAATCCTTCTGCTCGCTGATGTAATTCCTGAATTGAATTCATATAATTAATCTCAGCCTGCTCAGGACTAATACCTGTTCTCTTACCGTAATGAATATCTGGTAAAGATATTTCATATACAACAGGATTCTCCTTTTTTATATCATACGATCTTTTTAGAATCGTAGGGGATATAGATTTTAAACTTTCAAAGAACTCATCTTTCACATCTCTCATCGCTTGATCTCCCTCTTTTGTTACTATAGAGTAACGAGTTTGACCCTTCATTGTTTGCCATATCTTCACAGACTTGACGTTGGATCGGTCTAATCCTTCGGCGGTTAATAAAGAGTTAAAGTCAGAATCATTGATATTTATATTATCATTATCAATTTCATCTTCTTCTCTCTCCCATTTAAACCCTCCAGCGCTTTTACGCTGACCTTTTAAAACTTTGCAGATACTGCCTTTATCAATATCTGTTCTTTCAGACGCTTCGGTTAAACTAATATATCGTCCTACTAATTGACCTTCGTGCGTTATTTGTAGTATCATATCTTATTATTTACCACAAGCTGGACACTCGAACCCTTCTACTTTAGAAATTAAACATGCACACAACTGCTGTAACTTAAGATTTAGAGCTGCAATTTCAGTTTCCTGTATATTATTCTTTTCTAAGTTAGCTGCAATAGCGTTAACATTATTAGCTATAGCAGTTGTATTAACTCCTATAGCTGCATCGTTAGTGTCTATCTTTCCAGTATTTGCTGTAACTCTAGCATCTAAAGCATCAAGATCAAAATTAGCTTCAAAGTTATTTTCGATAGTAGTCAATAATTCATTCCAATCCCAATTATTATTTCTGCCTGGATTAAAGCGAGTATTAACTGCTCCCCTTATTCTATATTTATCTAATACACCCATTCTATTTGTTTATTTTAAAATTATACATTATTCCAATACTGTGTGTTTTATCAAGAACTCCATATCTATAAAAATATGAATTGCTCTTCTTTGTAGTAAAACCCACAATAGGAGAAAAGTTAAATTTGTCAACACTTCCTCCTACCTCTATGCCCGCATTCAAACTAAAATTAGTTTTTCTAATTGTAGTAGTTTGATTAGTATTTATAATTACTGTATCAGTTTGGATTATATACTGAGGAAAACTCGGAATATAATCAAAAGACTGATCTAGTAGCTTACCATTTACTCTAGTCCAAACCTCTCCTGATATTAAACTATCACTAAACTCATTAACATATTCATTAATATTACCTTCTATTTTAACCGGCTCAGTAACTTTGACGATTACTTTGCGGATAACTGTATCAACAAATTGAACAGTATCCACAACAGTAATCCTAGTCGTATCAGTATGTACTTCTGTAGTTATCTCATCGATAACTTTTGGCGTGTCTGAACAATTCTGAAGGAACAGTATATATACAAACAGACCTAAAATAATATATATTTTAGGATCAGATTTCATTATTCCCAGAATAGCATTTTGGTAAGCACTCCCGCAAGCGCTATCCAAATAGACCAAAGTACTTTTGTTGTTGATTTACGAAACGAAGTATTTCTATTTACACGAGCTGTCACTCCTGTATCCGGATCTAAAAGTTTAGCTTTAATAAATCTAACGTCATCTTTAATATCCTGGATATTTTCATGTAGTTCTGTGTTTGAAATTCTTCTTTTCGTCATTATTTTATGTTTTATTCAACAACAATTAATCCCAATAAAGGCTTCATTATATTAGCATCCAAATTTAGATCCTCAAGATCTGATAATTGAATTGGATACAATACTACCTCAACATCTTCATCAAGTGTATTATTCCAGCTCTCAGTTGCTTTGTCGATATTATCTCCAAAGTCAATTTGATTATTCTCCGTTCTAACTGCATTACCAAACTCGTCTTTTGTTGCAAGTTCATCAGTTAGTTCTTTGTGTTTTACATTAACAGCCATTACCTCTTCTTGTATACTATCTAAATTTTTAGTTATAGTATGCCATACTTTAGATTCCTTACTGTTAATGTAAGCTAGTCCTTGACTAATAGTTAGAAGATCTCTGTTTTTAATTTTTACAGAGTCTTTCTTAGTTGTAGTTTCCGCCTTTAGCGTCTTTACTTTACTCATGATTATTGTTTTAAATTAATATTAATTACATGCTAGGAGTTAATACGATATATAATTGACCTACCACTGCTGCTTGTCCTAAATCTCCTGCTGTTGAGATACTCACAAATTGTGCATTTCCCGCTGCTGGTAATATTATAACAACTATGTCACCTACTTTAAGACTTCCAAAGTCTGTAGTTTGTGATACTGCAGTAGCAATAATTAAATCGCGTAATCCTATATTATTAAGTTCCGTAAGCTTCTTATTCATCGTCTTAGTAGATACAAATTTCTCAAAGAAAGAAGCACCTAAAGACTTAACTTTAGCAAGCATAGAAACATCTGTTTTCTGTATTCCCATTAAACTATTGTTTTAAGTTTGTTAAACATTCTTTTTATTTTCCCCTTTTTTAAATACTTCTGTGCCTGTTCATGCGTCATATTCCGTGTTACATCCCAGTAGTATTTTGATTTTTTATTTTTAAACATTCTGCAAATATATAAAAAAGTTTTCATAATTAGCAATCTGATAAATATTCTTTCCATAAATCATACAACATTGTAGAACTTAGATCCATTATCGGATAATCTGGTATATGGAAAGTCATGTTATAATTACTTAATGAACCTCCCAGATAACCAGTAGTAAGCGTAGGATCTCCCCCGCCTGCTGCTCCCATATATGGATTTGGTATAGTAACATCTGTTGCTACAAAACACTCGAATCCGTACATTGCTGGAACACCTACATAACTTGCACAATCTATATGACCAGCAAAAGATATATTTGCATCAAGACTCTGAGCTCCTACTGCTCCCATTAAGTGATATAAGAAATCTCTTCTTGTATCTACAACAGCTGTTGTACTGTGATCAACCCAAGACCCTGCATATATCATTGTTTTTAATGTAACATTGTATGATGATGAAGCAGCATTAGACACTCCGCTTGCATTCCAACCAAACTCATGAAGACTCATAAAGTTATTATAATCATTCTTCCATTGTGGCTGTAGCGCATTAGCTGGTCCTGTTCCTATACTGTGCCAGTTAATACCTGGAGCACCTCCCCATAACGCATTTCCACAAGTACCTCCCCACTGATTAACATTAGTATTGGTTTCATGGTATCCGCCTGGATTACCTCTAGACTCATCTTGGAATATAATCACAATAGCGTCATTATCTCCTCCCTCAAATTCATGATAAGGATCACTAAATCCTTCTTGGCCTATAGGATCTTGCCATGGGTTAACCTGATTAAATCCATCTGTGTTATAAGAACCAGGTAAGATCATTAACTGTTGTAATAAAGGTCCGTGTACAGCAGCCTCGTATGCTGGTATATTACAATCAAATGGTGCTCCTCCTACTCCATTAACCATTGTGTGTCCCATAATTGTTCTCTGGTTTGCAGGTAAAGTTCCTGTTGCCATTGGGTTTGCTCCGGCTCCATTTGCTCCCGCATTACCACTCATCGGATAGTTAACCCAAGCCAACCAATCTTCTGGTGCTGTATTACTACCTGGTGCTGCTGCTCCTGTTCCATTACAATTATTACAAGGACCAAACTGTGACCCGTGAGGCCAAGCCCCAGGAATAATATATAGATGTCCTGAGTATGTTGGATTATCTGTTTGTATCTGAGCAAAAGCAGGTTCAATTACATCTACTTTAAACTGTACAGCTTTTTGTAACCTTTCTAGGAATGTACCTCCAAATGTTGAAGTTATATCTAGGAATACATATATATTACTATTACCAAAGCATCCTGTATCACACGTTACTTCTTGATCAGTTAATCCAAATGGTACATTACAATCATCACATACATCAGCTACTTTATCAAAGAACTTTTTCATATCTATTTCATCTAAACAATTCTCACATGTAGTTTCAAATGTTCCTTCTTCTGGTTCGTAACTAGCACAGTCTACAGCACAATCTTGTAAGGTTGGGTATTGTCCTGTTCCTGCATAGTTTGGTATACATCCAAATGCTGGATCACAGTCATATGTTACTGTTACTCCGGCACATGTTGGATCTGTTGGACATCCGTTGCATGCAGCACAAGCTGCTAAACCTCCATTAGTATTATTGAATGCTCCACTTCCATCTCCAGGATCTAGACATTGTGTTACTCCATTATTTACAACACAGTTATATGATTCTACATAACACGGTTGTGTATTCGTAGATACTGCAGTAGTACAATCAACTAATGTTGCAAAGGTACCTGAACCATCTCCTGGATCAGAACAACTATACTGATTAGTAGATGCACTATAAATACAATTATATGATTCTGGTGTACCACAATCTTGTATACATGCCGATACACTAGCGTACTGACCAAGGCCTGTGCCTGGATCATAACATGTTCCTGTAACAGGGTCACAATCCCATGAGTCTGGATTAGGACAACAAGGTGGATCTGCTAAACATGCCGCTTGGGTTGCAAACCCTGCTCCTGCTGATGGTACACAATTACATCCTCCCATTGGATCACATTCCCACATCTGTGAACCTAAACAAGCTGCACATGATGCAAACGATGCAGTTACTGCTACAGCTAAACAAGTACCAGGATCACACATATTATTATCATCACAGTCTATTTCCCAACAAGTTTGAGTGTTTCCATTTATTTGTATTATATCTCCATTTATAAATGCTGTATCTAATGCCGCACTCTGGCATACATTATTAATAACAATGTTTGGATCTGAACAATCTGTTAATTTATAACAAATACATCCTCCACCAGCTACACAATCTGGACAATTTGGATGAACTGTATTTATAACAACTGCTCCTACTGGGTTACATGAACCTGTTCCACATGTACCACATGCCTGAACTTCATAACATTCAGTTGTATTTAATGGTGCTGGTGGCGCTCCTCCTAGTGTTACTACATCTCCTAATTGACCAGATAGATCATTTGTTACTACAGTACAAGTACTATTACAGAAACAAAGCCCTCCATTTATTGCAAAACAAGCTAATGTTCCATCCAGACTAACATAGTTGGCTTGCAACCATGCTTTCATTGTATCATAATCCATAGTAGCATTACCATAACCTGCTGCTACTAGTTCAGCTCTAGCTGTAGACCAACTCTGAGCTTGACTCCAATAATAATTAGTCATACCATCTAATGGATCATTCATAGTACCACATTTATAAATACGTATTCCTTGCAATCTAGCTATAGCGTTTCCAGTAACATTATCATAACATACACCTGAGCTGCTAGGCAGTGAACCAGTAATTAACTTTTTACTGTTATGCGTATCAGTTGGAGTATTTACGGAATATTCCTGATAATTTTGTGAATATCCTGCAATAGTAGTAGATATTAAAGTTGCTGCACTACACGAGTCATAACTAGGGGTACAAGGACATAATTGATAACATGTTTGCGTTGAACTACAACAGTCTACACAAGCTGGATATGTATTTGTAACTACAACAGCGACTGTTCCAGCTGCAGGACAAGGATCTGGTCCCGCACAATTTATTTCATAACATGCTCCTGGGTATAGATCTATTTCTACTACAGTTCCTGTACCTATTGTTCCGTCACAATATCCTGACATATCTGTAGTAGTAATTATTTGAGCTGGTGCTCCCATACTAGTATCACAACTACATAAATCTAATGTCCAACATGGACTTACTGGATCACAATCATCACAATCTCCAGTTGGGTTTCCTGAAACTAAATTTACAGGATTAACTAGTGGAACTCCTGCTGGACATGGGTTTTCTATTTCAACAGTCCAACATCTTTCTCCTGCTGCATCTCCATTATCCCAAGTTATTATTCCTCCTACATATGCTGAAAGCGCTGGATCATCAGAGTATTCTGTAATATATGTACATCCACTACCTAAACATACTCCATCTTGACATGCATAGTTTGGATCATCATTTCCGTAAATACCACATGTAGCTCTTCTATCATATATTCCTTCTGGGCCCATAAGACCAGTTGGGAATACAGTACCAAAAGAAGCAGTGGTTGCAAATGGTCCCATCAAAGCATCACCATTAGGAATAACTCCAGCTGGTGTTGGATACATACTAGGGCATGTAGAATCAGATTGATAACAAGGACAATCACAATTTGCAGCTTGAGGACCAAAGGTTAAGAAATCATGACCATATCCAAATGCGTGTAGTATTTCGTGTATACCTACTCTGATTAAATCAAATGAATTTGCTACTACGGCATCTCCTGCTTTTCTCCAATCTTCATTTGCATCGAATAATAATAAACCTACATACGGAGAAGTTTTAGCAATTCCTGGGTTATTATTATTTATATCTCCTGTAAAGCATAATCCTAATATTCCTGACGCTGCTCCTGTATTTCCACAAGGGCCATCTATAGCTCCGAAGTCTGCAAAACCAATTCTAAAGTCTCCTATTCCTGCTACTCCATTACTATCAGTAAAAGATGTTCCATTAGAACTTGCTATAGTATTTGTTCCCATTGCTGGATCACCTGCAGTATATCCAGTTTCATATCCTAAATCTGTAAAGTTAACAGTTAGGTTAGCTCCATATCCACAATTTGTATTAAACATTCCTTCGAACATAGCTTTAATGTTATTAAACATTGTTACCATTTCTGCTCTAAACTGTACAAATGTAATTTGATATGTTTTATTATAAGGAGCACATGCACTACTAGTACCTGTTGGATTAGCTGTACCTGGCCCTTGTTCTACAGCTTTAGCTGGTCCAAATCCTGGATACCCTCCTCCTAATGGGAATGTAGCCCCATCATTAATAAAGCTATAGCTAAAGTTTACTGTTTGTGCTATACCTGGTGATGCAGTAGTTCCTAATGCTTGTACTGCATTTACTATTGCTTGCCATCTTTGAGTTACATTTCCAGAAGTACAAGTTGGTGACCAACTCTTTCCGTATGTAACCATAGGAGCAGGCATTGTAGCTGGATCATTTACAGCACATTGATTATATCCTGATGTCCCTCCAGTACATTCACATTCTGTTAATTTATAACAGAAGTTTGGTGGAGGTGCACAATCTGTACAATCAGTATGTGTAGCTGTAATTGTAGGATCTGGGCTTATAACATTTGCCGGATCACACGGACAAGGCATATTTAACCATACTGGGAATCTTTCTCCCATTCGTCTATTACCAATATCAAATGATCCTACTGGAGTTACAAATGTTAATTGATCTTCTATTGATACACCACTAGTAGGATTACTAAGTCTTAATAGAGAATTTGTAACCTGTTGTCCTTGTCCTATTGATAATTTATATATATCATCTTGAGTCCATTCTACCATAGATAACCATAAGTTATTATCAGGACCCATAGTCATATCTGTAATTGCAACATTACATCTAGTTTCATCTGGCGGAGTTCCTCCTAACCATCCACTAGCAGTAGAAGCGTCAGGGAATGTTTTTTGGGAAAGTGTCGTATTTGGGGAAGAACCAACAACAGGGAAAGAAAACATATATTTATTAGGATCAGTATCAAAGGTATTTCCATCATTAGTTGAACTAGGCGTTACCCATCCATTTGTAATCATTAATTCATTTGCATAGTCTTTTATTTTCATCACATTTAGACCCCATCCAGATTGAACTAAAGGTAAATTAAATGGATCAGAAGGCTCATAATAATTTGCATATGCGTAAATGAGGTAGTCTCCACCCGCACTAAATGCTAGAGTCCTAGGTTTATCCATACCTAAAAATCCAGTATATCCTCCAAATGTAACATTTTGTTCTTGGTAAGATCCTCCTAGAATCCAAGAATATGCTCCATTTTGAGCTCCTGCATTCCAGCCATCATTACTGATTAATCCAGTAGTAGCTGTAGCAGATAACGCTGTAGTAGGGTTTAGCCCCCAAACATGCAATATCCAGTTTTGATTAAATCCAGTTTTTGACTGATTTGTTCTTATTGCTATAATATCATTTGTTTGATTAACCACCATCTCTCCTGAAAACTGGATATTGGAAGAATCCCATCTACCAAATGGCATATCTACTGCCATAAAAGGTGTACCTATTCCGGCGTTACTAAATTTAATAGCTTGAATATTCTGATTATTAAGGTCAGTACCATTAGCCATAGGAGGTATAAAGAAGAAATGCCAGTAAGCTCCTGATCCTATTCCAGTTGTAGTATTAACACACATCATCTCAGCGGCACTTGCTACTAATGTAGTATTAGCCGATGCAGCTAATACTTCTCCTTTTCCACTGTTTAAAGTCATATCAACAATAGACCATTTTATAGGACCATTATGACATGAATTTTGTATAACATAATATTGTTTCCATACATTTCCTACTAATCCTCCTGCTGCATTTGGTATAACTAATGCTCCTTGAGCTGGGAATGTTTTTCCATCATCACCTACTGTTCCTACATTTGCATCTCCTTTATGTACAGCTCCCGAATCAAGGTTCATCTTAGTATGAGTTCTATCATATATATAATGACCGTCAGTATAGAACATTAAATCTCCTGCCGCAAAAGCGTGTCCACCTAGAGTAGCGGCTTCTGTTGCAGAGTGAACTGCTGATCCTCTAAATGTCCAAGCATCAGCACCTATAGCATTACTAGCGTTGTAAGTAAGCATATCAGACATTCCATTCATATCAGACACAGGTGCTCCCGAACTAAAATCTATTCCGAGCCTTTCTCCATAGAACCAATGTGTACCTGCTATTGGATTTCCTGATGTTAAACATTGTTTCCAACATCCTAATTGTCCAGATAATTCTACGACATCTGTTCCAATACTATTTCCTAATCCTCCTGATACAGTAATAGTAATACCTGGATCAGTACATGATTCTAGTAGTGTACATTCTAAAGGACATGGATCAATTAAACAATAAGTACAATCTGGCATATTACCTGTACCTACTGTTGCAGTATTAATTGCATTTACATCTGCGTCTGGTAATACACCTACACAATCAGCATTAGCACTTACTGTCCAACACCCTGTATAAATAACACCAGCTACTGTTATATCTGCTTGTACTACTGCTCCAACATCTGCTGCTGTAATTCCTGTTGTTACATTAACAATTTGATCTGGTACATAACTAGTTCCACAACAATGTGATACTTTTACACATGTTTGACCTGCAGTCGCACATGCTGCACAATCAGCGTAACTTGCAGTTATAGCTGCAGTAGGATATGTTACTGTTGTAGGGCCTATACAGCCTACTAATACTTTAAAACAGTTATCTTGAGCTACTCCTCCTATTGTAATATCATGGGCATTAGCTGCTCCTATGAAAGGATGAAGTGTTGTTGATGACGCATAATCAACATTAATTATAGCACCGGTAACACAATCTTCAACTCTTAAGTAATATATACAATTAGCACAATCAACTTGTGTACTTGCTACACTTAAATTAGCTTCAGTTCCTTGTGGGCCTGAAGGATTAAGTTGTACTTCTCTACAGAAGCATTCTCCAGTTAAGTTAACTACTACTCCTGCTGCAAAATAACCATCTATACCTGGAGTTGATACAGCTGTTGCTCCATTAACTGTATACACAACATTACTAGCATCTCCACATTTAGGTAATTTATAGTAAATAGGGTCTGGTACATCACATGCTGCACAGTCTGCATAAGGGCCAGGAGAGGTTGCTGGGATTACTGTTACTGGACTATTGCAGTATAAAGATCTTTCTACCTCCCAACATGTATCTCCTGTAAGTCTTATTACACCTCCAACATAAGGATCTAATAAACCTTGAGTACTATATTGTATAGCTCCTGTATCACAGTTTGTTAATTTATAACAACAATCTTCTGTGCTTGGATCAGAAATACATGTATTACAATCAGTATAATTAGTTAGATTTGGATCTATATTATTTGGCCATTTCGAACATACATCATTATAACCTAGTCCAGTAGGAATGTTAGTCCAGCTATTTGTTGCTGTTACTGGATTAGTTAATGGTATTACAGATACTTGAGTACTTCCATCATCCGTTAATTCGTGTAGGTATATTTCAATAGGACCTAATCCTATTTGTATAGCAGATAGAACATACATAGCACTTGTTGATTGAGCCGTTCTAATTCTTTCTATACCATATGCATTTTGACCTGCTACAAAACTACAAACAGTAGCTATATCAGATATTAATGTATGATTACCATTAGCATCATCGATACTAAGTAATTTATTTAAACCTCCTCCTCCAGTCTCATCTCCTAGTACAAAGTAATCACCACTATTATAATCAACAGTTAAATCATACCCTAAGCTAATTGTAGCATTAGTTACAGTAGTAGCTATAGCTAAACCTCCACCTAAAGAATTTGTATATCTAGTAAATGTAGCAACTGCTGCTACCATATCTCCTCCTACAATATGCCCTGTAGCAGAATAATCATAATCTAAACATTGAGGTACATTAAATGTATTTGAAATAAGTTCTCCAGGTGATATATAATTTACTGTTAAAGCGGATGCCCAAGATATATCTGATACACTTGATGTATATATAACATTACCATGCTTATCAAAAGTTACATCTTTTAAATCTGGTATAAGACCATTCTGTACAGAAAATGCAGAAATTGAACAAGTTCCTAGTATTGAATTATCTATTGAATATATATTACCATCTTCAGAGGTAAACCAAAAATGATTCTCTGGAGTTACAGCTACTGAACAAACAGGTGTAGCTCCACCTGCACTAGCTGAGTATGTATTACCTACAGTAACTGATCCTGTATTTGTTACAATACCAGGTAGCTCTACTGGACCCATACCACTCGTTAAAGGTGGGTCAGTTTCTATATTACAACATGGGTATAATGCAACACACTCATCAAATAAATCTTCTACACAAAATCTACATTGTGAAAAAGTTTGATCAGGTAAAAGCCAATCACATGTAACATCATGCTTCCAGTCTGTAATCTCACCACCACAATAAAAACATCCTCTATGTTCACCTGTAACAGCTTGTTTCCAAGTGTCATTTAATGCATCATCACAAGTAGATTCATAAACTAAATAGTCAGGATGTGATGAAGTTATACGTAAAGGAGAATGATCAAAATACTGGGCAGCATTTTGGCCCCCTATAGATATAGGAAGTTTTAACCATGGAAAGCTTCCAGGATCGGTAATAATAGAAGTTGCAAAAGCTGTAAATGTAAATCCAGCCCCTGCAGAAGGAACTCCTGAATGACTAATTGTTGATCCTGCAGCCCCTGAATATACCCATATAGTTGGTGTTGCTCCACTATTCGTAATTTGTAAAGCAGTAATATTTGCTGGGGCTGTAGCTGTAACTAATGTCCATGAATTAGTTAAGCGGTTAAGGTAAGCTATTCTATCTCCAAAAGCTACCCATAATTGTTTAATCGTTGCTGTAGAGTGATCTTTATAAACTACTGCTGCTGTAGGGGTTTTACCAGCTAAAGCTCCACTAAAAGCTGATGATATATCTATTTGTGCGGCTGCATTATAAGTGTTTATTGTATTAGCATCTGTATCTATTTCAACATAACTATATAAAGTAGTACTTCCAGCTTTTAATCCTAGTCCTTCCTGCGTTTTACATAACGAAGCTGCATTAGATGTTCCTGAACCTGCTGCATTAACCCAGCCTGTTGAAGATGCCATAACTGGAATATCTGCATATGTAGCCAAGTTACCTCCCCCAATAGCTACTGGATTTGCTACTAAACTTGTATCACTATTAAATTTTGAATAGCTTATACTGTTTCCTCCGGTAGGAGAACTCCATATAAAATGTTGATCAGTATATTGATTAATACTCATACCAACTAAATTAGTAAGACCTCCAAAAGTAGTAACTTGATTTACTGTACTAGCAGGAGCTGCTGTATCTAATATATAAAGTGAGCCTTCTGTATCTAATACATACTGTCTTCCAACACATTTTTTTATTGATATATCTGGAGATGTAGGAGCTGTTGTAGCGCAAATAGTAAATTGAGGAGCTCCATACTTATAATATGTTGCATTATCAAGTGTTCCAACCATAGATAAAGTTGGATTAGTAGTCACAGGATCATCAGCATTTTCTATAATACAATGCTGGATCGGATTCGCTACTCCAACAGTGGCTGTTCCATATATTTCTGGATAATCCATACTCCAAACTGGAGATGAAGAACTTACTGCTAGTGTATATTGTTGTGTTTGTTCAGGAGTAGATACAAATATTCTTCCCACTTTTTGAGGATCTCTCCAAATACCTCCAATAATTCTACCAGGTCCTATAGAATTCCATATATTAGTACCTGAATTATCCTCTACTTCTAGAGATCCTAAATTCGTAAGAGACCATACATTTAAATTATTTATCTCATTCCATAGAATTTGTAATCCAGGAGTTCCTGGAGCTGCTGCAGGTACATTATAATTACCATAATAAAGATAACCTGTTGTAGCTGTACTATCATGAGACCAACAAACATACATATTATAATATCTTGCGGGCTGGCTAACTGGAGCTGGCCACCCTAGAGGCCCCTTATCAAAACCTTTTGTAATTTTTGTTGTTGGATTAGTTATAGCTCCTGTAGTACCATTAAATGTAAGTACTTCTACAGTATCATTTTCTTGTGTAAGTACAGATGTACCAACTGTAGCTCTATAAATTGTTGCTAGTTTATGATCATTTACAGCAGTAGGGCTAATTTCTAGAGGTGTAGCATCAACTATACCATGTGGCCCATTATCTTCCCAACCAGTATAGTTTGTACCTACATTACTTACTACTGGAGTTATTGCAGGCCCTGAAGATATTGTAGGAAATTTAGTAGTAGTATTTATACTAGTTATTGCCCATACATACCATCCATTATCATTAAATGTATCAGTAGCTTTAGTAGCTTGTTTTGCAATAACCCAATAACCTTCCTCCTGTGAGTCGGATCCTTTCATTCCTCTTCTACAGATAACAGTCATACGACCTCCTATACCTCTTTCTGAATCTTTTAATGTTCCTAATATACCGCTTGGTGGTGTCTGTGCAGATTGTGCATAGTTTTTAAACTCTCCTAATCCACTATTTTGGGTCATATCAATTACTCCAATCCTTATTCCATTATGATGACCGTTAGAAAATACCCAAAATAACTTACCTCTATAATCTGTACCACCAATATTTTGAGCTAAAAAATCAGGAACAGGAACAATAGAAACAGATTGTGGCATACTCTTTATACTTCCAGTATTAAGAGCACCGCCCATAACATTAGCAGTCCTATTGTAAATATAATGACCATCAGAAAAAGCCATAACATCTCCAGCATTATAGGTCTCACCACCTATAGTCATAGCAGTACGAGCTGTTACTGTTGCTGTAGAAAAGTTGGCTTCCCTATCAGGAACGTTTGAGTTTATAGGTGGAGTTGCTCCCCCTACAGTACTCGTCTTCATACGAAATCCGGTAAACCATTTTTGAAAATCTTCTTGAGCCATTCTATTACTTTTATTTAATTATACCTCCTGTTTAGGAAAACATTTTAATTCTATCCAATGTCCACTTTCATGAAATCCTGCTCCTTGTGGGTTTGGATCTGTAATACTAATAAAGTATTTACCTCTTTTAGTCTGATTTGCTCCTACACCTCCTCCCATAAATTTAACTATATCTCCTTGTCCATATACTACAGATGGGTTCCAGTCATTACTTCCAGCGGCTTGCCATGCTTCTTTTACATTACCACAGACACTCCATGTTGCTGGACCAACTCCATTTAAGCCAGACATGCACGGCGCAGTAAATCCTGTAACAGGATTAGTACATGAACCTGCTGGAGGAACTAATGTAGCAACTCCTTGCCATCTTAAATATAAATATTCTCCGGGGTTTGCGTTTGGTCGCATATATGCTTTAACGACTGTTCCATATGGAATAGTTAAAGACGATGTCCAAATAAGTTTACCATCTAACTCCCATTCTCCCTCACAATTACAAGGAAGAGGAGAGTAACATTCAATGATTTCAATATAAGCTCCTAAGAGTTTTAAATTACATAGTTCATCTTTACATTCTTTTCCAAAACGTTGTTTATCAACTAGTTCTGCTGCTTTTGTAGCAAAGCAACATTTTAACTTATTTAATCTATAAGTTATATCATATTCTGTTATTACTGTGGTAATCCCTGTTTTACTCATTATAATTTCATAATAAATGCTAAAGTGTAAAATTTATTTGTTACATCAACATTAGCTCCATTAGGTGCTGATAGTTGAGGTGTTCCATCTCCTGTTTGTCCTCCTATTGTAGTATTTGCAGCATGATTGTGTGTATTTATATCTGTATTACATGGACTAGTTGGAGAAGTTGTTGAAGAAAACCATTGAGCAGGTGGTGAATTACTTCTTCCATATTCAGGGTCTCTAAATTGACCAACTGCTGTTCCCGTCCCATTTCTTCCCCATAATACATGACAATGAGAATCATCTGCAGTAGTTGTTACCGCTGTTAAAGGTGCTCCACTATGTGTATGTGCTGGAATCTGATTTGGTGATAGATTAATTGTGAAAGATCCTCCACTACCGTTTAAAGCATTGAAAGGTGCATGAATTGCTTGTGAGCCATAAGCTCCTATGAAGTGTCCTCTTAAATCAGGTGTACCATTTGTACCATCACAAAAAGCCCATCCGGTTGGAATAGTTGCTACTGGTCCACTCCACATAACTATAACTCCAGCAGGAACTGCTCCTCCTGGGCCTAATACTGTAGATATAATATTACCTGCATTATATGTACTTGGACACGGTGCTGCTGTACCTGTAGTTACAATAATATCTCCAGGAGTATTACCATCTAAACCATCAGAGATATATATATCAGTCATAGTACATCCATCGGCACCATCTAATCCTGGTAATCCGTCTGTACCATTTACACCCGGAGGTCCCATAGGTCCAGCGGGTCCGACAGGTCCTGTATCTCCTACAGGAATGTCACAACTATTTGCTTCTGCGCACGTGTTACAATCACACGAGCAATGTTGGGGCGTTACACACCCGTTTAAACAACTTTCACATGCCATTAACTATCTGTTTTATGAAGATGTGCATGATGCACAAGTCCCCTTATAATTACACAATTTATTTACCTGCTTTGCCATTTTCGCGGCTTTAGTTAAACTACCGCAAGTATATGCATATAACATAGCTTTATAAAGAGTGTAGGCTTCAAGAGCATTTGACTTATCTTCTCCACATGGACAGTCGTCACATATATCAAGATTAGCTAACATTTTATGAACACAACATTTAATTACACTAGACATTAATCCATACTTTCGTTTAGTAATTAAGAAACCGCCTTGAGTTCCATCATTAACTAAAATTCTATATTCGAATTCATAGATTCCTTGAATTACGGTTTGTCCCGCAGTTCCTCCAAGAAGTCCCATATGTATATTAAATTCACCATTTGTTCCGTTTGGAAGGTCTGGTGAAATGGTTGCCATGTCTAATATATATTTTGTACCACTAGGTGTGGTTACAATTATTTCAGCATCTATTACATCTCCTAATTCATAGTTAGGTATACCCCAACCGCCAGGAGTAAACGTACTATACGTTCCTGTAATATCTGTAAATATAATACTTTTGTTATCGCATGCTTCATGTACTCTAAAGTCTACCTTTGTTATTCCAGCCATTTATATACTTTTTTAAATACGCAAATATAGAAGGGATTTCTCCCCTCTATATCTACATATAATTAACATTTTCTTTTATACTACATAAAAGACTGTAACATCTACGTCACCTGAAGCATATGTTCCAGTAGTAGTAATTGAAATTACTCCACCGTCATTTGCCGCAGTAACTGCTAAAGGTGCAACTGCTGGTTCAAAGTTTTGCTTTAAAGCCGCATTCATATCAGCTGTTGTTATAGCTGCTGATAATGCATCTCCTGAAGCTGCTGGTCCCATTTTAATAATTAAATTAGTACCACCTGCCATAGTTACGTTTGCTTTTGTAGCGCTTCCTAAAATAGTTGCGCCAGCAGGAATCGTTACAGTTGAGTCATAATCTCCAGCTACTGTACCACTAAATACAAAGTTAGCTGTAGCTGCCTCTACTGATCTGTTGATCCCTTTTCCTGTTATTGTTGGTGCTGCCATTATTCTAATTTTTTAAGTTAAACATTTATTTTATTACAGTGCTACTGCTGGGAAGTTACCCGGACAAGAATTCATCCAAGGATTAAGTTCTCCTTCAAAAGCAGCCTGCTGACCAGCTCCAACAGGTATTGCTACCAATGTCATTTCTGGGCTTAAGCCATCTTTGTTAAGATTAGCTGTAGCGTGTCTATCAGAATGTGATACTGCATAAACATCATAAGTAGCCCCTGATGCTGCGTACACTGGGTACGAAGGTACTGGGAATCTCATTAAGTTAGTTACACCATCATATCCTAAAGCAGCTCTTTCTAAATCAGAAACATGCTCATATGTACCTGATCCATAAACTGCAGCAGTTAAGTTCTCATCGTAAGTAGTTGAACCACCATCAGAGAAACCTCCGTCCATTACACACTTAAATGTTACTTGCTCATAACCATCAATGATAGCATAAGTTTGTGCTAAAGCCGTAACAGTGAATCCACTATCAGTTGGTACACCACCTGTAGTTTGAGCTGCTACTACTAAAGTTTTAGCGTAATCATCAGCGTTGATAGCTGCAACCATAGCTGCAGAAATCTCAGCTTGTGTAGCTGTTGCATCTGAAGTATAGTAAAAACGTCTTACTAATTGTCTTTCAGATCCGATAACTTTATCATATGTAAATATGATAGAGAATACATATTCAGTTGAGTTTACTAAGTTAATAGAACCCGCACCTGCTGCAACTGCACCTACTTGTGCTACTTGTTGAACTGCTGGAGCATAAGATGTTCCATCCCACTTTTCTACTTGTAGTCCTTGGATTTTTGCCGAGAACCTTGGTGCGCCAGTTGTACCTTGTACAATGTAGCAATAATCGCTATTAGCGATAGTTTCACCTGCAGCCATTAAAGTCATATCTGACTTTACTACTGCGACCTCACCGTCTGCTAGTCCAGCAACGCTTGTTGCTGCTCTAGCTACATTTTTTCCGATAAGAATTTTATAATTTTCATGTCTTGCCATTACTCATAATTTTTAAATTAAACAATTTTTTTTATTCTCCTGTAACTTCTGTGACCATATGACTCTGGAATCTTGGACTTGCTATATTCTCTAATGCTAAACCAACAGCTATACTCACAATTTCTATGTGTGTATGTTCTGCTAATTCACATGACATTAATGGAGAATTAATAATATCCAATCTAATCGGTTGTCTTATATATCTCAAAAAATACTGGTTTATTGTATAAGACCCATCTGTAATCAACTCAGCCCATCTTCCATGCATTAAACGTAAGACAACTCCTTTGTCTGGTTTATTAAATGGATCATCGACTAACTTATCGTAATCATTATGAGATGTCGCATAAACTCCTGTTCTTTCGTCTACCCAACTGCCGTTGCAGTCTTCATAACGTATTTCACATTCTTCGTTAATGGCGAACCAATAAATATCCGGACTTATACTCCCATCAGGCAAATCGAATAATATTCCATTTGGTTTAGTTGGGGTTTGTATCGCAGACGGAATTATTGTTGCTTCTGTAACAATAGTTCTTAAATCATCAGTACGTTTTTGCGTTTCCTCAAATGTTTCCGTTTTGTTGTTGTGTACATAACGTGTCTTTACAAAACGATCCTGAGCTCTATTAAGCCAAAGATCGATTTCTTCAGGTTCAAAGTTAGGGTAGTTAAGACTATCTGTCTTATCTAACCCTAATTTGAATTCTATGTGCATTTCTGCTAACGTCATTATTTTTTACTTGCTTTAAGTTTTGACTTTAACGATAATACTATATCCTGATTTTTTGGATCTTTTAAGTATAATAATGCTGATTCTAAGTCGTGACCAATAGCACTATCACCGAACATGTAGTGACCACCTCTCACGCGAAGAGCATTTATACCTCTAAGATCTTCGACAAATACTCGAAGTTTGAAATCTGGTTGGTCTACAGTTTCATTAAAACTCCCTGGATCTTTATCTAAAATATCTGCAAGTGTATTTTCAATTAATGTGTCCGAAGCATTTTCTGACTTCTTACCCATTAGTTTTAATACATTACGCATTTCAGTTGTTGTCATTGAGTTAAATGTTTTATAAGCCTTCCTTTTTTCTTTAATTTTAAGATTATCCTTTTTAGCATCTTCTTCTGCATCATACAATACATATTCTGCTTTTGGCCAATCTTTTAAATTATTAACTGAATTAGCTACACGTTTACTAGACATTAAGATTCTATAATCAATAAAATCTCTAGGTCTTTCTAACATCAAGGTTTTATCCTTGTCATTTAATATAACCGTATAGTCTCTCCAATACTCTGAGTACTTACCTAAAGTACCAGGCTTCATCTGAAGTTCTGATTCAAGATCCTTTTCTTCCTTTTGTGTAAGACCGGTAGCATAGCCCCCTCGACCGAGAGAAGCTATGACCGTATCTTTACATTTAGGAAATCTATGGAAGCCTGACCATGACTGTCTTTCTAAAGCCTTCAAAATTACTTTTCCTGTTCTATCTTTCATGATAAATTTTTAAATTAAACACTAATTAGCTGTTTGGAGCTGCCTTAGTACAAATCAATTCACCACAAGCCATAGGATTTTTAATCATCACACCACACTCAGTTAACATGTGTACTGAGTAACCATCAAGATTATCAGAACGCATAGTGTTAACAGATTTAGCTGTATTTCCAAATGGATCTACAGAACCAGCAGTATGCCACATCATATCCTTAGAATCTTTTTTATGAACTGCTTGGATGTTTGATTCTCCACCAGCCATACCAAAGTCAAGGAATGTGAATCTGTAAGACTCTAATGGTCTTCCAGTATCAGCATGTAACTGTCTGTTGATAACTGTGTTGTCATATAATGGTAAGTGCTTAAGAGTAATCTTAGTACCATTTAATCCTAGGTAAGTTTTGAATTGTCCACCTAAAGACAAGTTTTGCCCGCTACCAGTAATGAATGTTGAATCTACAAGAGTCCAGTTTGAAGCTGCTGTTTTCATAGCTCTGTCGAATTCTGCGAATCCGTACTCACCTGTAAACGCAACAAACTCTCTTGAAGACTCAGGCATTACATTGTAAGACAAGTCAATTAAGAAATCTCTAATGATTCCTTCTGATAAGTCTGTATAGTAACGTCTGTTAGCAGGAGCAATTTGCTCTCTAATACCTGCTCCTTCGTATACTGGAAGACCGTTGTTACCTAACATATCTGTAATACCATTAGCATTAGCAGAGAATGTTGAGTACCAGTATGATCTTTCAATTTCTCTATACCACTGAGCCATTGCTTCCCATTCAGCGTATCTTGTCCACACTGTAGTTTTCTTTCCTGGGTTAGCTGGGTCAGCTAGTTGAATAACAAGAGCATCAGTTGCTGCTGATCTTGTTACTGTGTAAGATTTACGTAGAGTTGATAAATGATTTCTCATTTTAAATGGAGCACTGAAAGTCGTGTTACCACCAGTTGAGAATTCAGGAACTGTAGTATACTCTTTCGAGAACTGTGATCCTGCATCAATCAATGTTGGGTCCATGAATTTCGTTGGGTCTGGACTCGTTAATTTTAACGTGTAGATCCAATCTGATCCATCAAAATATGGATCTTCCATTACTCTTACTCTGTAATCTCTGTCATCCGCAACCAATACTTCTTGGTTAGCGAACCATTTTTCTCCGAACTTAACTCGGAACGTTGTACGGTTAAGCCCTGGTTGAGCTCCGCCGTCACCTAAGTTTCCAGTCACTGGAACTGCCTTTTCATCGTCTCCTTGTAAATGCCAGTCATATTCTCTGTTTCCGATCTCAGAAGATCTTCCCATTCCGCTAGTTAAATATTGGATAGGGTTAGATCCTTGCATTCCGAAGATACGAGTTACTAATGTACTCATTACTTCAGGCTCAGTCAGATATGCTGACGAAAGGTGATTCTGTTGGGTTAATCCCGAGTGCCACTTAGTTTTATAAAGTTGCAATCCGTTTATAGCCATTCACTTTCTTTTTTTAGTTAAACATTATTAATTAATTACTTATTAAGTACGTTTTTAAATAAGCTGAAATCAATATCATTGCCTGTAGCTTTTGTTCTAGTTTTACTCTTTAGTCTCTTTGAAGAAACTCCAGAAGCTCTTTCTAGACTTGCTTTAAGCGAAGATGTTGCTTTTGTTCTAGCCTTTTTTTCAACTTTTGAAAAATCGAACTTATTATAATACAACCAAGCCATTTTAAGCTGAGAATCTTGATCAGCTTCCGAATCCATCACCAATCTAGTTTTTCCTGTCTTCCTGTCAGGCTTTGTTATATAATCATAGAAATCCTTCTTTGCTTTCTTAGACACCGGAAAACCAGCGATTTCTTCTCTGGTTTGGATGTCGTCTTTAAGACTAGTAAGAAAATTTGTGTACTCTGCTTCTTTAGCTTTAGCAGATTCTTCTTGTTTTTTAAGAAGGCTTTTTCGATCATTAGCTTGCATGCTTTGTAATTTCTTCAAAGCTCTGTCTGCTCTTTTCTTTATTAAACCTCCATCTACAAAATCTTGAATATCAGAAAGGATGTCATCCTGAGAGAAACCTTCACGTCTCATTAATTCTGCAACTAACTGCTTCTGTAAGTTTTCTTTACCTTCAACCATCTTTGGATCGATTCTACTAAAGTCAACATCACTCGTAGCTTTTACAAAATTTTGAGGATCTCCTCCTTTATCTATATACTCAATAAACTCTTGTGCTAAAGCAGGAAGGTCTTCTTTGTATTTACTTACACCTTTTTTTATTTCATTCTCAATCAAAGATTTGATCCCATCTTCTGAGTCTTCAAATTCTTCATCATCAAAATCAATAACACCTTCTTCCTTTAGGTAATTAGCAAGTACCCCAAGTTGTGATACTTCCTCAGAATCAGATTCAGAAACAGTCTCTTCTGTTTCGTCTTCTTCTCCCATTTCTTCTTTATATGCGATTTCTAAATTATCAACTGAAAGAGTTTCTTTACTCTCCTCTTTTTCCGTCTCCTCTTTATCATCATCCATATGCTCTACCGAATCGGTAGTTAAGTCACTTCCCGTTAAGTCCTTGACTCCGGTATCAGCTCCAAGTGTTTCTGTTAAATCTTCTTCTGGTACTGATGCAACTTCTTTTACTTCTAGATTATCAGCTGGCATTATATCTGCAGCTAAATTTTTGAATCCATCTAGGTTTGGATTATCGTTTGTATTCTCTGACATAATAATATTAGTTTTTTGAATTCGACAAAAATATATTTAATTAATTACATAAAAAAACCTTTTGCTAGGAAAAAATAAATTTTTTATTGTTTATTATAGCTTTTTATTTGTATCTGTAGATTTCATTCTTCTTTACAAAGGCATCAAATCCATAATTTACATCATTCCATTTAGATGTCATATATCCACGTTTATGTTTATATGGAGTTGAATAATCTTTTTTATATGTAGCTCTATCCATATTCCACAAAACATACATCTTACTTTCATTGTTTGCTTTCTTATACCAAGTCTTCCATCCCGCCTTCTTATCTGCATCGGACAACTCACCCCAGAACTCATCAAAAGCCGCAGGTCCCATATTATATGCAGCAAAAGTTCTAGCTTTTCTTTCCTCTGTTGTTTTAGCAGATTTTATATTAGTTCTATCTTCATATAAATAATCCATATAACGTCTTTGAGCTAATGCTTGAGCAGCTGGATCTGTTATCTTAGCTGTCTCTGGAATCCACCCTTTTTCTTTTGCCCACTTAAATGTTTTAGGCATAAACTGTGATATACCTCTAGCTCCTGCGCCTGATACAGTAGAATTTTTTCCACCAGATTCTTTCCATATTTGAGCCTGGAATTCTGCATCAGTGAAGTATGGATTAGTATAAGCGTCTAATTGCTGATTTACTAAAGTTTGATTTATTGCATTATAGGTTTGATTACCCCACGCACCATCAACCTTAATATCTCGGCCTTCAGTTAAGGCTAGATTTTGCTGTTCTGTAATATACGCAAGATCGTCTTTCTTTGATCTATAATGGTCTATATCTGCCCAACCATATTTATTAACACTAAATGTAGGAGTCTCTTCCTCTTTACTTTCTGTTAATCCTTCTAACATAAAAGAAGGAATTGTAGGACCAACCCATAATGGATGTCCTTGAGTAATTGGCTTCTGAGGCTGAATCAAACCAACATTAGCCCGCAATTCTTTTTCATGTACTGGACTTTGTGGTTGATTATTTAAACCATATTCTGCTCTAGCTCTTTTTCTCCATTCTGGATTACCTCCATTTTCAAAACCTAATCTATCCCAAATACTAGGCCCTTTTGATTTAGGCATTGTAGATAAATCTATAGGCTTTGCTTTAATAAGCTCAGGCTCTTTATTAATAGTTGGTATTTCAGTTATAGGAATAGATTCCAACTGAAGATTTGCCAAACCAGATAATTCACTTAATGAATATGAACTTGGATTCATATCGATTCTTAATTCTCCTCTATCATTTTCTTTTGCTAGTCTATTAAACATATCTTCAAAATGATAATAATGTGCTTGTAATTCTGTAGATAAAGTAGAAGGATCTATATCGTCAAATGGTACATGATAATGGTCTCCTTCATCTAAAGGATTAACATTAAAAGCTGTCCTAAAATCTTTACTTCCACTACCTCTTAACCAAGTTCTGAAAGGCCCTACAAAATCTCCAGCATCTCCTACAATATGAGAACTAACTTTTTTCTTTAATTCCTCTTCTGATATTAAGCCCTGTTCGAAATCCTGATACTGCTGTTCAATCCAATCTACTATTGCAGGACCAGCATTTTGAAGACCCATAATTCTCACTGAATCTTTTACATGAGATCGAAACTCTTTATCATATAAATTCATATCTTGTGGATACTGATACTTTTTCATCACTCTCCACTGATCATATCCAAGACGTTCGCCACTTGTTAAGTGTATAGGCTGATCTCCATATCCCATATGCTTAGACATAGCAAGAGCTAAAAACCCCGCTTTACTTAAATTCAAGTTTGGGTTTCTTTCTTGATCACTATAAAACATTCTAGGAAATGCTCCCTTCCATTCTGCAGCATGATGTTTATACCAATCTCCTTTTGTATAATACTCCTTCTCAGTTATTTGATCTTCCTTATGCTCGTTTTTACTCGTAACATTTTCATTAGGATTTCCTCCAGTCTCAAATCTTGCTCTTCTATATTCGTTAAAATTCTTACTGTGCATTAGGTTTGTTTTTAGCTGCTGTTCTCTTTATACCCTCTTCTGCTTTATTAGCTCTTTTCTTTTCATCTAACTCAGCTTTTTTCAATCCTAATTCTCCTTGCATTTTTTCTCGAGCAAGCTGTGCCTCAACATTTGATTTTGCATCAGCCGCTCCTGCTTGAGCTTCTTTACGATCTACATAACCATCATTATTATGATCCGCATCAATCATTCTAGCTTCTGCATTAATCATAGCAACTTTAATTTTAGTTTCGTTATCTTGAGTTTTACGAGCATCTTCTCTATTCTCTTTCTCTTGCTCCATCTGCATTTGCATTTGTTGAGCTTGTTGAGCAGCTTGTTGTTCTGCTTGTTGAGCTTGAGCTTGTTTTTGCTCCATCTCCATCTGAGCTGTTTCTAACATTTTTCTAACCTTAGTCATAGACTCAGATTGTAAAATAGTAGCTACATCTGTAAAACTTACTACTCCTGCTTGTAATGCAGCTTGTGCTAAAGACTTTAATGATTCTAATGCTCTGTCGTCTTTTGAAGAGTTTGAAACAAATACTCCATAACTTGAATTAGTAAAATCTTCTGAATCTACATTTAAGAAAGTTCTCATCATATCATCTCCTAAATATTGAATTTTCTTTCCTGTTCTATAAGACATTTTAGCTACATCTAATAATGCAGTTAATACTCTTTTCTTACATTCGTTATGAGAATAGAACCAGAATTCAGTAATATGTGAAGACTGTACCACAGCTCTTTCAGTATTACCAACTAATTCTGATGTTTGTACTTGACCCTGTCTTTGTCTACTAACTCCTGATAATTCACCAAGTTCAGTTTTAATTGCATCTAGTAATTGTACATGAGTATTAATATAATTACCCATAGATAAATCTATACTTTGAAACTGATTAAACGGAGCCGCATCTCTAGATCTATTACCTTCTTCCCTAGAATTAATAAACATTACTCCCATAGACTCTAAGTAGTACATCCACTTAGATACATCCCAACCTTCAGATGCTGGTATTTGAGAAATATCCATTAAAGCTACCTTACCTTTTGATTTAGCAATAGCTAATTCTGTTCTATAATAAATTATATTATACAGGTACTGGAAAGGTTTCATCCTATCAATTAATGATATAGATTCTGAATTTCTTTCATTATATATATATCCAACATAACCAGATTTAACATCACTAGGATTTGTCATATCTCTACGCTGGTTTTTCTTTGGCTGAACATTAACGTAAATATCTTCTCCGATTTTAGTCCCTTCCCAATATTCACTTATCCAATACCATTGCAACACTACTCCATCAAACATCCATTGCTTTCCTTTCTTCTCAGCATAGTCCGGAACTTCAAAGATTTCGTCTACTACATCTTCCTGTATCTGACCCGCTTCATCCGTATATGTTACAATACCAATCTTTCTCATAGACTTCCATTCTACTTGTAGAACCCTAATCATTCCATTTCTTCTGTATGTTCTAATCATACCAGGATCAAAAACCCCGCTCCCTACTGTATCTAATCTTTCATAGTTAACAATATTAAATTCACTATATGGATAGTTTAATCCATTACCACTTTCCATATTATCATTTCTACCGCCTGGACCTTTTTCCAGTCTATCAATTTCTGCAGGCTCTAAATCTTGATAAAATTCATCTATAACTGTAGATAAAGTTAACCATCTTTCTTCTATTACTGCTTGAGAGTCTTCTATCCACGGAGAATCTGGATCTAATATAACTCTAATATCAAGAGGATTACATAACCGTACAGTAGGATTACCTGCTACATCTCCTACATAATAAATTTCTTCACCAGCAATTAATGCATCTTTAAAACCTTGATTAAATTTAAGTTCTAGATCTTGATCTCTTTTTAGATATTCTAATATACCCTGAGCTGTTACTTCTTTTATATCTCTATATTCATAGTTAATATATTTTTCAATCTGTGCCGGAGTCTTTGGTTGATATGCTGCCGCAGCTTCTGGATCTGTTTGCTGCAACTGTTGAAGTTCTTGTTGCTGTGCCGCTTCTTCTTCTGGACTAACAACAACACTATAAAGAAACTGCATCATCATTTCTTTCTTCATCTCTTCTAATTTAGAAATAGCCTCGGGATCATGAGTTACTACTTTAAAATTAAATGGACGTTTTATTTCTTCCCCCATTAATAATTGGAGTTTTGGAGATATAATATCATAATGCTGCATTGTTGCAGGGAACTCCCCTTCACTAAATCCAAACGGATTTAATACATATTGAAAATCTTGCTGATCTAATTTACCATTAAACAAATCATAATTAATTTGTTTTTTAAATCTAGATGATCTTCCATTATACTGTACATCCCCGTACGTAATTTTCTCGAGCTCGTCTATACAAGTACGACCCCACTTTTTTCCTTTCTTACTTCGGGGTAATTTCTGTCTAGGCAGATCTCCCAAAATATATGATCCCATGTTATCTTCCATTGTCCGTATTTAATTAATTTACAAAAGTATATAAATTTATTTAAAAATTCATTTAAAATCGCACTTTTCTCTTTTTAAAGTGCGAAGTGCGCCAGAATTTATCACCAAGCCCATAATCAAACTGAGCTTCTAAATCAATATGATAGTTTTCATGTGAATGTAAAATACATAACATAAATGCTATCGCGCGGTCAAAGTTACCATCTTTATCATACGCTATCAATTCTTTTAGTAATGGTACAGAGAGTATAGAATGTAAATTTAATTTATCATTACCATCTTCACCATCGGCTCTTTTTTCTAGCAACCAATCTCTCAAATATATTTCCGCCTGTACTTTTATAGGCTGACTCATATGTACTCCATAACCTCTAGCTACTGTAGTTCTATTTACAATATCTTTTAGTATACTTGGTTGAGCTTTTAATAAATGTAAACATTTTTTCTGCTCAAAATATATTTTCAAACCTTTTAAGTTATTCTCATATAAGGTTTGCGCATTATAATATGTGAGAAGTTTTCTAATATTCTCATAATATTCTTTTGCGGTTTCTGGTCTACCAGTATATTCTGCTACTGGCAGATTATAAGTCTTATCAAACTTTTGGAAAGTCTTATATATAAATGTACTTCCCAAAGAGCTTGTTGTAGAATCATCTTGATCATATGGGTCAGTCCCTGCAATATATAATCCAAAAGGACTCGATCCACTATCATCTCTAAAAGGGTGTTCCCATATAACTACACAACCTTCTTTATCCTCATTTGGTTTTAATGGGAATTTATTTATAGGCTTTAAATCATTATTAGGCATCCACTTTACTGTATCCTTTTCCCAATATAACTCACCAACCATAGCCATGTCTTGAGCTTTTTTTGTAACTTCAAGTTCAGCCAGCCAAGCATTTAATTCAATAGTAGGGAATATATTTCCACTAGTTTTTAAGAAAGCTTCTCTTGGAGTCTTTGGTGACTGTGTAATATATTTTTCCCAAGTAGTTCTCGAATCTGTAGTTTTTAATATCCTACGTTCCTGATCTAAGAATGCTTCAGCAGCTTCTCTATTTGAGTTACCATCTTCATCTACCATACTAACTACTTCGCCCGTCTTTTCTATAGTTACCTTTCCAGGCTTATACCACATATCATCAATAAAGAATCCTGCATTAGTTCCTGCTCCTCCATCATCCCAAATATTTTCATAAGGACGTAACCAATACTTTTCTGGATTATAAAACATCTCAGCAAAATCATTAGATCCTCCATCCATATCTCCCCCTGTTCCGAATATTAGTGGCATACCAATCATAACATTACCATCTCTAAATACTGGTGCCGTTACCATATATGCATTAATAAGATTAGGGAATTTTCCGGCCTCCTCAAATAACATTAAATCGGCAGTTTTACCAATAGCTGCAGAGAAGTTATCCTTAAATGTTAATGTGAATATTTCACTATTATAACCATTCCAAACTTCTTGACCATCTATTACTTCTTTAAATCTAGCTTTAACAAAATCTCTTCTATCAGGATTTCTACGCTTTGCCCATGCAGTATGTTTATTGATAAAGTTTAACATTTCAAATGCCATACTCATAGTAGCCCCAGAATATTCATTAAGGTAAGCACCGATAATACTTGTAGAATCTCTAAAGAAATTATACTGATATACACATAATGCACCATTCTTATAAGAGAATCCCTTACGTCGAGCTTTTGCTACAATAATACCTTGACCATTTTGTCTAGCTAGCTCTACCTCCATAAAGTAATAATAATCCATATCTAGAAATGATGGAAACGTTAGGATCTTTCTCTCTATTTTACCTTGTTTTACTGTCGCTTTTATCTGTGTAAAATTTAGGTAGAAGTAGTGAGCACCTGTTATCCTAACTCCCCCAACCTCATAGCCTTCCATACATCTACGAGTTTGTTCATCCCAATATTCTCGAAATGCATAAGTACCAGGAGGTGAACTTGTGTAGTATCCATTTTTAATAAAATTTTTAGCTTCACAAGAAAACTCTCTGGTGTTTACAAAATGTGGGACTATTTGAAAATGATTCATATTATTTTTCTCTATGTTCGTATACGGTTTTACCGTCTCTTTTTAATGCTACAGTTAGCTTCTTTCTGTTAGGCCTATGCGTCACATAACTTACGTGTATCCAGTTAGGATTATCATCGTCTCCGAATTCCCAAACCATTTGATCAAAATCTAAATTATCTTTTATATAGTAATACATTTCTGCATTTGTTTTATGCCCAAATGTATCATCAAGATCCATAGCTTGACCTTTCATATGCTGAGATCTTTTACTTCCCCCGATAGCAGTATTAAGTGGCTCCCCTCTGAAAAAACTATTAATTTTTATTGGGCCACCAACCCACTTTCTTAAAGGTTCAAATAAACCTTCAGCTATATCTTTCATGCATTTTAGTTGCTCAGTATTAGGATTATTTTCTAATCCTAATCTGTCTGCAGTTCTACTACGCACTCCTTCACGATAACTCACATGAGTACTAATTCTACCCAACTTCATTAGGCTTTGCAACATTTATCTCCCTGATCACATGTCTCAGGTTTTATACACCATTCTAAACAAACTAAACCAAAGGTTATAGCTTTTATCCATTTACAAAATTTAATTTTCATTATTTTTATTTTTTTGCGAATTTTTCTATACCTGCTATTCCAAAACATCCTAATACTAAGAATAGGAAAGAGTCATAAACAAATTCATTTATTACTAAATCTTTACCACACCAGCCTGTAATCATATCGGCTAGCATTATTAAAATCATAATCACAAATGCAATAAAGCCTACAATAGCTTTTTCATTCCAGTCATTATCATCTTTAAATATTTCTAAAAATTTCTTCATTAATATCTATTTAAATTGTCAAGTTCATTTATTGCACCCTGAACTTTTTTGGGTGTTCTTTTCGGACATAGCTGGAATTTGATATTACCTTCAAATCGCGCTACTTCCATTCCATCATTAAACACAATCAATGTAGGAAGTACTTTAATTTTTAAGTCTTTTGCTGTTTGACTTTCCACACTCATAATGTAATAGGTCGCGCCTGTAATATCTACCATCCAACTTGAACACATATTAACTTCATTCCAGGGAGCCCAGAATTCAACAACAGATGTTCCATTATTTATCTTTTTATAATTATCATCTACTAGTGTTGCTTGCGCGTGACTTGATCTTACACTCACAAGAAACACAAATATCATTATTAAAATATAATAAATGTATGTCCCTATCTCAGTAGTTTTTTCTTCCATTATTCATATAATTTTTCTTCTATCTTTTCAATAGTTTCTTTAATTTCGGTTACATCTTCCTGAGTATTTAAGATCGTTTCTCTTATCATTTGATCTTTTAAATCATACTCCATTCTAGTTACCTCTGGTGGTGGTGGTTTTGGTAATTCTTTTGCTTCCTCAATATCCGCCTGTAGCGCAAACCACATACCTACCAATGATACTATTCCTGCCACTATGATCCCTAATGTTTTTAGATCTAGTGTTACTTTTGTGTTTTCCCCAATTTGCTTTGCCATTCATGTTATAATATTATAAAGTTAATCCCCGCTTTTATTCTGTAATTTTCTATTCCCCAATAGCGTTGGTATGATCCTTCTAAAAACATACCTAGCTTCCTACTTAATTTAGTACCGATGATCAATCCTGTATCATAATCAACTTCTTTACGATCATCTAATACCATATTTCTATATGCATAATCTGTTAATCCTTTATGCCATGGCAATACATCTGCCCACGTGTGTAACCAAAATTTTGGTGTATAATGATAATAAGCTATTCCTAATACAGCAGACATTTCTTGTTGTAATCCAATGTTGCGTAATGTTTGTTTATTGTATTGATTGATAGCTCTTCCAAAATGATATTTCATAAATTCCTCATCAGTTTCAGCAATCCACGTTCCATCTGGTGCATACCAATTCCAATTATAATAATCATACCAATCATCAACTCCATTATCTTCTCCGTCTACATAATAATATTCATCTACATATCCTAAATCATATGCAATAGTCCACCAAGGATCTTCGTCTAAATTAAAATTCTCTTCAAAAGGAACATACCCATAAACTGGATGAGTTCTATGTTTTGCACCAACAGTAAAATCAAAACCACCTGTTGATACTTTTGCTCTAACCTCTCCCCCAAAATGTTTTAATTCTATATCCTGGTTATCTTCATAATTTACTTTAACAAGAAAATGTTTATGTACATATCTTACCCAATAATTATGATTCATGAATTCTTCTCCTCTATTTCTTACCATAGAGAAATTACCTAAATAATCAAATCCTCCGACCGCGCCTGTAGGAGCTTTATTACTAATTGTATTTTCAGTACCATCATAAAATACATTTGCACGATTCTCATAATCAAACCGTGCGATCTTTCTTACTCCAATAGTAAGATTATAATTATATGGATTAACTTCTGTAAGATCTAGGTATTCTCCTGTCACTCTATTAATCTGATAATTTGGTTGTTCCTTTAAAGGAGTATTTGCACTCCCCGAAATGTAGAAAGTACTGTACTTAAAAAATCCCTGTGCTTGTGATAAGAAGGGTATTAATACTATTAGTAGTAAAGAGATTATATATTTCATTCATGTTATTATTATTTATTATTAATTCTAGAAAAAAACTTATCATTATCCAATAGCTTTTGCAGTACAGAGCATTTTTCATATTCTTCTGTTTCAATAAAATATTCTATCATACCCTCTAAATCAGGTTCTTCTTGTCTAATATCATAAGGTAAAGAGCATTCTCCTTTCAGTTCCATAATACTATCGAAAGTTTTATGTCCCATGATAATAGCATAAGCATTATCCATAGCTTCTTCTAATATTTCTGCATCATACTTTTCCGGCATATTGTTTCTTTTTTATACTGCTGATTAATTTTTCAAGATAAGCTGAAAAGAGTTCTAGCGGCATCCACTCTAATGTACATATTGATTTACCTTCGTAAAACATTACATTACCGAATACGTCTATTGTGTCTTCTCCTCCTACCTTTCTGGTTAGTAATTTCTTATGATCTTTAGAAGCTCTAAACCCATAATTTTCTATTAATTGTTTTCTTGTTATTGCCATGTTATTCTGTTTTTGCATTAGGCCAGTAGCCTTCTGGACAATCTGATGATCTCCAGGCAGCTTTTGTAGTAAGTATACATCCACACTTATTACAAGTACCATTATGATTATGTATGCATTTTCCACAAATAGATAATCTAGCTGATAGTTCATTCTTATCTACTTTAGTCATACCGTCTGCCACATGATTAGCAATAGCCTCACCAAAATTCATAGCTTTCTTTAGAAGGCTTGGACCCTGATCAGTATTATTTGTTTGAACTGGCTGAATATCTTTCGCCGGTTTTGTATAACCCTGTTTAGTTATTGTAGACTTCTGAGCCTTTTTATTTTTGTTGCATCCGCATCCCATAATTATTAATTTTATCGTTCATATAATCCGATGTCTCCACCTCCTCTTACACGAGATTCGGTTTTAACTTCTTTTTTAATTCTAGTTTCTAGCTTATCTAAACTGTCTACAATGCTTCCTACTTTCTCTAAGTTGTAGGCCACATCTTTTGCAGTATAGACCGGCTTTCCTTTATCATCTATTTTAAGAAAATCTATATTCTCAAAATATCCAGCTAATTTATCAGCTGCTCCTTTTGCCGCCCTCATGAGTCTCATAGTATGAGTCTCTTGAAATTCTTTGTATCTAATCATAGCTTCAGATACTTCAGGAGTTTCTTTCCATTTTTCGTCCTGCATAAAGTCCTTACAAATCACATCTCTTCTTTTATGCTGAGGATATACAGCATAAGGACTATTATAATCACACATAAAAAAGACATAAGATATTTCTTTTGTTGCTTTATCTTTTCCTTTTGTTTTATCTTTCTTCCATATTTCTCTAAACCCAGGCAAGACTAATGAGTCTGGGTTTAATACTACATTTCCGTTTTTTAAATCAAATAGTGACATTTCTTTTTATTTTATATTTGTCCAGGTGTTGCACATATTGTTGGTTGTACAGCTTGTCCGCAGCAATTAGGATCTGATGCCGCATCTCCTCCTACACCTATTAGAGGTGTGGAAGAACCAAGAGGAATCAAAGTATAATTTGTTTTATCTATTTTCTTAAATCCGCCTGCTGGTGCTCCTGCTGGTACATAGAATAAAACTTCTCCAGCTTCACACCACATTGAAATTACAGTTGAACTTGGAGGAAGTGCAACAACTCCTAAAACAGTTCCTGACATATTATAGTGAGTTATAGTAGAATCTATTTGTGCAATCCATACAGTATTAGTAAATGGATCATATACTATATCACCAGCTGTTTGGGCAACTGTATTAAATAGAACGGTTCTTGTAAATGAATTTGTTGCTGGATCTAGGGTTAACTGTTCTACATTAGTACCCACAACATTGAAAAGAGTAGTAGCATTTTTTGCACAAAGTGCGGCACCAGGGCTAAAAGCACTTGCAGTAGGGGTTTCAGTATACATATTACTAAAAACTATAGTTGTACCTCCCGGATCTATTTCAACCTCAGCCATTCTGTGAATGTTAGGATTACCTTGCGTACCATAGTAAACAAATGAAGTATATATTTTAGTCCCAAATTTAGCAATACTACCAGATGAAGATACAGGGGCAGTAAGATTATAAGGAGCGCCTGAAGTTGCATTAACTATCAGATTAAATGCATCTTGTTCACCCATTAATTGAGAACCAACTCCTGGATTAGTTAGTGTGCTAGGCATAACCCAAAACCCTCTGTTTGGGTCCCAACCACTAGCAAAAGAACCATTTGTAACATATCCAACAACACATGCACAAGGATCTAATGCCGAAGAAGAAGGACTAACTGATTGAGCTATTCCTGGTGTAGCGCATGTAGGTGCTGTAGTAATGCATACAGGATCTTGTTTTAATGATGCGCATTCATTCCATCCTTGCAGACAATCATCGATTAATATTGGTACCCATTGAGATCCCCAACAAGGGTTCTGACAAGCATAATAATATGGATTACCTGGACCAGCACAAGATACTGGTATTCCTAATATAGCATTAGTTGGAGTAGTATCTTCAAATATGGCACACGGAAAAAAGTATGGCCCATTACCATCACAATCATTCACTGCAACATATTTCCCGTCAGTACCTGTACAACTGGTACAAGTTGTGCTCTGAATATTATTAAGAGCCTTTGTATACCTTATATTCTGTGGTAATAGTTCCTCTTCTGTATACGGAGGTCCTACCCAGTCCTTTGGTGGTGTCTCTTTTTTCTCTTCTTTCTTTTTTGGGGTAGCTTTAATTTTACCATAAGGATTAACTGATGATACTTTTTTCATATCTCCCGCCGCAGTTCTTTTATACTTTTTTTCAAACTCTTCAGTAGGTATAACCTTAAGATCAATTATCGGTTGTTGAGCCTTAGTGAGTTTAGGTTTTAAAAGCGGATTATCTGAAGTCATACGAACTGCTACATCCATATTAGTTTTTTGAGGCTTATTGTCTTTACCAGGAAGTTGAAATATCTCATAAAGAGATTTTACTCTCAACATTTCTTCTCTGGTACGAAACGTCATAGTACTTCCACCAGGAAGAGTAAACTGATGTGGTTTCTTCCTAGGGGTAGGATTTAATCTACGTTTACTAGACTTCTTACTCATTATACCCGTGTTGTGTTATACTTTTTCCAAACTCAAAACCTTTAGCAGTACTAAAGTTTGCATTTGTAAATACACCCGTTCCTGGCTCTATCTCGTTAGTCGCAAAAGCAGTAAGATTTACATCAGCCTGTTTAATATCTCGTTCGATCTCAGCCTCTAGTTCTTCATACATTTCTACAATATTATCAGGATTATCATTCTTTTTCCAGAATTCTATCTGTGTTTGTGTATCTCCTAGAGATTCTTGTAGTTGTATTTTGTATCTATTTACTTCTTGATAATCACTCATTCTCGGTGTCTTTATTTATAATATACAATCTTTTTGGTTTTACCTTGAATACACCAAAATGGTGTAATCTTACTTTGGCGCAGTTTCCTTCTGCAATTTTTTCTTGAACAAACTTAAACTGGGATTTAACTATACTATCTACCACAAAGTCTGGTAAATCATATTCATCTGCTAGTTGCTCAATTAGATCTTTATCAATCATGCTTATTTACACCTCTTATAAAATATTGCAGCGCCAGTGCCGGAATTTGTACACGATTCAATATTTGCATACCAAAGTGTAGTTCCTATTTTTTCTCCACCAGTAAAGGTTGTAATTGGTGTGCCACTTATATCTACAATAGGCTCCCCTTTAAATACAATACTGGTAAGAGCTAATGGTGAAGCACCATCAAGGTGTTGAAATGCTACGTAGTCTCCTGCTGGTAAAGCTTCTAGTTTAGCTACTACTACAGCGCCACAGCCGCATCCAGGATCTGTTGAGTTACCCTGCTTGTTAATTGCTGATACTAACTTGCTATTATCTGTTATTGCCATTATTCTTCGTTTTTAAATTTAGTAGCGGGTGAAGGAATCGAACCTCCTGCTCTGGCTAATGAAACCAGCGAGTTCACCATTACTCTAACCCGCGATATTATTCTTTTTCTATAAAGTAGTTGGTTCTAGGATAGTTTTTCGCTCCATCTTTTACATATGTCTCACGATCTACTCTTATCTCTAAAAAATCAAAAGCGTCCTTCTTATAATTATCTTTATTTCTTTTACCTAAGTCTCCTATGGCTGTCCATAGAAAACCACAAGTCTCTCCTGCAGGATCTATTACAGTCCATATCCTCCTCGGAGTACCATCATTAGCTTCTGCTTTAAACATAACCTTTAGTTTGTGGTTATCGATATAAGTGAGCGCTTCCTCTTTATTTACAATACATGCATTGGCTTGCTTATGCGTACAATAAAACAAATCTTTCCATGTCTTTTCCTTTTCTGCCATTAACTTTTATTTTAGCTATAGTTTATACTTAACTATAATTACGGTGACAAAGATATATAAAAAAATCCTATAAAAAATAATTTTTTCTATAAAATTTTTTTAAGAGGTATTCAGAGATGCAGACCATTATGGAAAACTCCCCCCGGTAGGAAAGACAAATCAAATCCCCCCACGTCGAAATTAGATCATAACCATTACTTAATCTTGGTATGGATAATATTTCTAATACTACTACAGTTAAGTCTCCTAAGAGATACGGTCGTTACGACATTGTTACTCTTAAGTCTGACGGTTCTAGGAAGATAGTTCTTCGTAGAGACGGACAACTTAAGTATGACACTGTTACTGACAAGTTCGTATCAACTAAGGGAGATGAGTGGTTCGAGTATACTGAAGAGGTAATTCAGTATCTTGACAAATCCCTTCAAGAGAAAGGATACATTGAACTGTAGTAGATACTAATCATCACACCAGATGAACAGTATGGGAGTTCCCACTTATCTCTCTCAATCAAAGTGGTTTTTATACAAC